>RRYU01000496.1_pt1 | contig 82950 bp, 70 predicted proteins | sample 2162651 | NCBI WGS metagenome assembly RRYU01 (sample SAMN10267283, study PRJNA491782) | microbial mat metagenome | isolation source: biomat in the production well | place: Japan: Minami-Kanto gas field, natural gas well KTG3 | collected 2017-06 | reverse complement strand
CCCCCCCGAACCACAGAACCAGTGGCGCAACCTGATCCTCGAAGAAGACACTCCTGTCAAAGCAGATGCAGCAAAAGAGGGTACTAGCAAACGCAACCAGCAACTCATCGCGCGCTATGAACAGAACGTCAATGACCTGCCTTCGCCGGGCAGTTTTGTTAATCTGATGGTGTAACGGACACAACTCCCAGCCGTTGTTTTACCTTTCTCATATCCCCCCAAACCAGTTTTTTCTCTTGCGGTGAACGCAGTAAATAGGCCGGATGAAAGGTTGGCATGAGCGCAACCCCTTCATAGCTGTACCATTGTCCGCGCAAGCGACTGACCGGAGCCTGAACGCCCAGCAGAGCCTGAGCGGCAAAACGGCCCAGAGCTACAATTACCGTAGGCTTTAGAAGCGCCAGTTGGCGTTTGAGATAGGGTTCACACGCCGTTACTTCATCGACGTGGGGATCTCGGTTTGCCGGTGGACGACATTTTATCAGATTGCAGATATAGACGTCGTCTGCTGACAATTCCATGGCAAACAGGATACGGTCCAGCAACCGCCCGGCCTCACCGACGAAAGGTTCCCCCTGCTGGTCTTCCTCATAACCGGGTGCCTCACCAACAAACACCAGATTGGCAGCGGGATTGCCACGACCAAAAACAACGGTTTTGCGGGTTTCATGCAGGGGACAGGCACGACACAACTCAACCTCATAACGCAGATCAGACAAATGTCCTATCCCTGCTGACACTGGTACAACTGCAGGGGTGACGGTATCGATCAGCCTGTTTTGTGCAGCATCGGCAGGTGCTAACGTGGTGAAACCTAATTCTTTTAATTCCTTTAGAAGGCTGCGGGCTTGGCAGACATAAGTGTAACATTCGTGGTACAATTGATTTGTCATAAACTTATGGCTCACATCTCATTTAATATTATAAAAATAACCACAAAGGGCTGTAAATGTTCCCTTTTTTGATCCTGCCATTGCTGTTCATTATGCTGCCGGAGCCAGTTTATGCGTGGGGTGCCGGTGTTCATTTGGGAACCTGTCTGCGTGTTCTGGCGGCGCCTGAGGTCTTGCCACATGCTCTGCAGGCGCTACTAGCAGCCTACCCCCTCGATTACCTCTACGGCTGCATAGCCGCCGACATCACCTTGGGAAAAAAACACACTCACCACCTCGAACATTGTCATAACTGGCGGATCGGCCGTAAAATCCTTGAGCGCGGCAAGAAAGCCGGACCTGAGGCTGAAGCCTGCGCATACGGCTACTTATCTCACCTGGCCGCCGATACGGTAGCACATAACTATTTTGTCCCCTACAAACTGGCCATGACCTTTAATACCACCTTTCACAACCACGCCTATTGGGAAATCCGGGCAGATATTGGCGTTAAAAAAGAAACCTGGCAGATCGCCCAGCGACTGGCTAAACGCAATAATCGTCATCTCGACAAGGTCCTGAGCGGTTCCATATCAGATACCATTTTTTCCTTTGGGACCAACAAGCAGATTTTTAACTCGATGATGCTGATCAGCCGCTTAAATCGTTGGCAGAAGATGGTTGAGACTATCGCAACCCATTCTCGATGGCCCTTTGATCGCACTGAACATAATGAGTATATGGCCCTTGGACTGGAGGCTGTTTTCAGCATTCTCAGTGATGAGCAAAGCCCGTACTGGAACGCCGATCCGACCGGTGATCGTGCCTTGACCGCTTCCAATCTGATTCGTAAAAACATGAAGCTGCTGTGGCTTGACGGCAAGCTGGAACAGGAAGACTCTGATCTGATTCTGCAGGAGCTGCGCAAACGATTTCGCCTCGGCATTACCAATCCGGATGAAATATTGCCCCTTTTTACTGTCGTTTGAGTGTTTCCCCAGAAAAACAACCTGTGTTTTGATCCGACAACGAACTGTTTTCCAGCTGGAAAATCAGTTAGCCAACAAGTGTGTTTCAGGCTTGGAAACGGCCCTATTCCGGACATAAACTAACGGGTTTTCTTCCACAGCAGACTGACCCGGTCAAGCAATTGGTTGGCCACTTCGGCTTTGCTCATCAACTCCAGGTTTTCCACTTCCCCATCGCGATAAACAAAACGGACAATGTTGGTGTCTACATCGAAGCCGGCGCCCGGGGCCGAAACATCATTGGCAACAATCATATCGAGATTCTTACTGACCAGTTTTTGCGTTGCGTTCTCCAATAAATTCTCTGTTTCAGCAGCAAAGCCGATGAGAATCTGACGCGCTTTGCGATGCCCCAGTTCAGCCAGAATATCCGGAGTTTTTTCCAGCTTAAGGCTTAGATCCATTGACTTTTTCTTCACTTTTTGCTGCTGACGGGTCAGCGGGCGATAGTCAGCGACCGCTGCCGCTTTGATCACAACATCAGCATGAGCAAAACGATCAAGCATTACCTCCTGCATCTGCCGGGCAGAAACAACTGAAACAACCTCGATCCCGGCAGGAGGGGCTAATTGCACCGGGCCGGTGACCAGGGTCACCATGGCACCACGGCGACGGGCAGCAGCGGCGATGGCAAATCCCATGCGACCAGAGGAATGATTGGTCAGATAGCGCACTGGATCGATTTCTTCACGGGTCGGTCCGGCACTGACCAGAATACGGCAACCGGCCAGATTTTTGCTGGTCAGGACATCCTCGGCAGCGTCAACAATATCCTGCGGATCAGGCATCTTCCCCTGGCCTGTCCAGCCACAGGCCAGCTCGCCGAAAACCGGCTCAAGCAGGTGGTAGCCGACCTCACGCAACTGTTGTTCGTTGCGTTGATAGAGTGGATTTTCGTACATATTGGTGTTCATTGCCGGTACAATCAACACTGGGGCTTTGGTCGCCATCACCGTAGTCGTCAACAGATCATCGGCCAGTCCTTGAGCGATCCTGCCGATGAGGTTGGCTGTTGCCGGTGCAAGGATGAACAGATCAGCCCGGTCTGCCAGAGAAATATGACCAATCTCCTGTTCCTGATAAAGATTGAACAGTTCCGTATGCACCGGCTGCCCGGAAAGGGTTTGAAATGTTAAGGGTGTAACAAACTCACAGGCAGCACGAGTCATCACGACTTGAACCTTGGCACCGGCTTTAATCAGCAGGCGCAACAGCTCGACCGCTTTGTAGACCGCAATGCCGCCACTGACGCCGAGTATAATGGTTTTGCCTTTAAGCATCTACCAACCTCATCAGCCTGCCAGAAAAGGGTTGTGGCGTTTTTCCTGACCAATAGTGGTCGCCGGGCCATGGCCGGGATAAACGTTGGTTTCATCGGCCAGATATAACAGCTTATTCTTAATATTGTTGATCAGCTGTTGATGATTACCACCAGGAAGATCGGTTCGACCAATTGATCCACAAAACAGGGTGTCGCCAACAAACAGACAGTTATCAACATGCAGGCAAATACCACCTGGTGAATGCCCGGGAGTATGGATAACCTTGAATGACAAATTACCAAGCTCGATGACATCCCCATCCTTCAACAAGCGGGTTGGCTCCGGTGAACGGCTGGCGGTTAGCCCAAACAAGGCAGCATGCTCGGCGGCACGCTGTAACAAGGGGGCATCATCCTGATGGATCAACAGTTCGCAACCGGTTTTTTCAAGCAATGACCGATTGGCACCGATATGATCAAAATGGCCGTGGGTGTTGATCACCATGGCAAGGGTCAAATCATGCTGCTGCAGGAGCTCGAGAATATTGCTAACATTGCCGCCGGGATCAATCACCGCTGCTTTGCCGGTATCTTCACAGCCCACCAGATAGCAATTCACCTCTAACGGGCCAGTCGGCAAACTGGTCAGTATCATGATGGCTCTCCTTTTTCATTCATCCGGGTAAAAAGGTCGACATTCCGACTTTTCAGCTGCTCGCCCAGGGTTGCTCCCAAGGGGCGTTCGTGCCGGCTTTCACGCTTATTGTCGGAGCGTTGACTGGTACCTGGCGAGGCAGCGGGCATAACAACCTCGGGAGTTGAAGGATACTGAGTAACTTCTTGACTGACTCCTTCTGTTTTTTGTTGTCCCATATAGAAATAACGATCGAAGAGCCGGTGATAAGATGTCCATCCGTGATTCTGTTGTTCTTTTTCAACATGCAATTGTACCGCGTTGATCTTGGAGTCAAGATCATCGATAAAATTCAGGATAACCGCTTCTAAAAATTTAGGCCTTTTAGGTGAACCAAAATCATATTGTCCGTGGTGGGATAACAGCAGGTGCTTGATCTTCATCGACAGTTCTGCTGGAAATCCGGGAATGGCACGTACACGGTCCTCAATCATCTGCACGCCCATAACGATATGCCCCAGCAGTTTCCCTTCATCGGTATAATCAAAAGAGCGATCAAAAGATAATTCCTGCACTTTTCCCACATCATGGAGCATCGCACCACTGATCAGCAGATCCCGATCAACCTGAGGGTAGCGCTTGGCAACATCAAGGGCGAGAGCCGCCACTGCCAGAGAGTGTTCCAGCAGACCACCAATGTAAGTATGATGCATTGACTTTGCCGCCGGAGCCCTTGAATAAAGACGATAAAATACCGAATCATCGAAAAAAGACCTTAATAAATCACGGATATACGGATTTTCCAGCGAATCAAGTAATTGCTCGAGTTCGTTTCTCATGTCCTCGGCAGAACGGCCGCTAACCGGCAAAAAGTCACCAATATCAACCGAGTCATCAGCAATTTTTTCCAACTGCTGTACGACCAGCTGCATCTTTCCCATATAGACGCTGGCTTTAGCTTCAACGCGGATAAAGTCGTCAGCACCAAAGCGGCTCGATAGCTCATCAATGCGATCCCAGACCTTTGCTTCAACCTCCCCGGTGCTGTCCATCAGCTTAAGAGTCATATAGGGTTTGCCATTTTTAGCCATGGCAGTGATTTTATCGCGCACCAGAAAAGTGCTGCTGATTCGATCGCGTTCCTTTATTTGATTGACGTATATTTCTTTCACTTCGACCTCAATTATGGCTGGACTGTGCGTAAAATATGAACTGCCGTATTCATGCCATCAAGGGCAGCGCTCATGATTCCGCCTGCATAGCCTGCCCCTTCCCCGGCCGGGAAAAGTCCCCGATGGCTGACTGATTCACCTGCACTGTCACGCAGGATCCGCAAGGGAGCAGAAGTTCGTGTTTCCACGCCGATAAGGGTCGCTTCTTCACTGACGAAACCACGCATCTTGTGATTAAAGTATGGTAGCGCACGACGTAAGCCATTTGCAACGTAGTCAGGCAAACAATCATTGAGATTCGCATGAATAACATCGGGACGACAACTTGAATGTAATCGCCCTCCTCGTCCATGAAGAAATTCAAGTAGCGGTTGTGCCGGAGCCCGCCAACCCGGTTCACCAGCACACCAGGCAGCTCGTTCCCACCTGCGCTGGAACTCCACCCCGGCCAGCGCACCGCGGTGGGCAAAATCGTCCGGGGAAATGGTTACCACCAGCGCACTGTTCGATAAAGGATCATCACGACGATAATCACTCATGCCGTTGACCACGATACCACCCGCTTCGGAAGCAGCATTAATCACCGAACCACCGGGGCACATACAAAAAGAATAGATGCCGCGGCCGCTCTCTGGATCGTTCCAGACCAAACGATAATCTGCAGCCGGCAACAACGGATGTGCACTTAAACCATACTGGATCTGGTTTATCAACTCCCTCGGATGTTCGACTCGCACACCCATAGCGAAAGCTTTGGGTTCAAGCTTGACCCCGGCTTCTGCCAATAACTGATAGGTGTCGCGCGCGCTGTGCCCAGGGGCGATGACCAGCCGGTCACAGGGAAGCTGTTCCTGATGATTGATGGTTACTGCCGCAACCTGACCAGATCTCATCGAAAACCCGCTGAACAAACTGGAAAAACGGATGTCGACGCCCAATTCAATCAGATGCCGACGAAAACGGATAAGCACTTGCCGCAACCGATCACTACCTATATGAGGTTTCGCCTGATATTGAATTTCTTCCGGTGCGCCCATGGCGACAAGCCTGGCCAGGATGTAACCGATACCGGGATGGTTTAATCGTGTGGTCAGTTTACCATCGGAAAATGTGCCGGCGCCCCCCTCCCCAAATTGCACATTGCTGTTTTCATCCAGCACACCCTGATCCCAGAAATGTTTCACATCAGGCAAACGCTGTTCAACTGGCTTGCCCCGCTCCAGCAAGGTGACCTGACAACCACTCTCCGCCAGGGTCAGTGCACAAAAAAGACCCGCGGGGCCCATCCCAGTCACAACCACATGAAGCGGTTGCGACACCTTCTCAATCGTCAGCGGTGGTTCATGCGTCGACCGATCAAGCTTTGGGTGAGAGCCAAACAGAGCTAAAAACTCTACTTCATTTTCTACATTAAATACAACGGTATAAATTCTTAATATATTGTGTTTTTTTCGAGCATCAATGCCTTTTCGAATAATTTTCCAATGCTGTATTTGATCAGACTGACACCCAAGAACAGCAGCAATCTTGTCATCAAGACGCGCCTCTTCTTCATCCAGCTTGAGGGATAGATCCCGAATCCGCAGGGTCATGGTCGTCCTGATTATCTATCTGTAACTCAAAAAAAGAGCAGCCTTGTGGCTGCTCGGTCGAACGTTATTTATAAAGGGGGAAAGCTGATCTGTCAATCATTCTGCAAGCGCACCGTAAGAACCGGTAATGGAGATTTGCGTACGACCTTTTCCGCCGTACTGCCAAATAGCACGTGATCAAGACCGGTTCGACCATGGGTTCCCAATACTATCAGGTCAGCTGAAAGCTCCTGTGCCTGCTGGATGATTTTTTCGTAGGGTAACCCCGGCACAATATTGGTTTCATAATTTTCATAGTCCCCCAGGTGCTGACGACAGAAACTCTCCATCAGTTTTTTTGCTCCTTGTTCAATTTCTTCTTCCAGTTTTTCAAAAGAAATATGAGGAACATAAAACCCTCGCAGATCAACCGGCTCATTAATGACGTGCACCAGTGAAAGCCGGGCTGAATATTTCATTGCCATATTCAGCGCCAGCTCAAAAGCGTTATTGGAACTTTCTGAAAAATCAACAGCAACCAGGATGTTAGTAAAATCTTTCATGCTGACCTCCTCACATAAAGATTAGGAAATTTTTTACTTGCCTCAAAAGTGTAGCATTAATAGCTAGATTGTCAAGGACAGGGCAAGCTGCTTTAATCGAGAAATCTGCTGAAATTACAGGATTTATCAACACCACAGCTTGAGAATGCTGTCAAGAACAAGATGAAAGCGCTCAAGACTGCTAGAGCCAACCGCCAGCACATCCTGGTGATCAAGAGATTTATTACCTCGCCCGGCAGCTGGGTTGGCAATGAGTGCTAAGGCACTGACCTCAAGACCATAACGTCGTGCGACAATCGCTTCAGGTATGGTCGACATGGAAACGGCATCACCTCCGGCCCGTTCGATAAAATTAATCTCTGCCGGGGTTTCATAACTTGGTCCGGTCATCCAGGCAAGGACACCGGAGTGCAGGCACATTGTCTCATTCGCCATCGCTTCGCGTAATGCTGAAAAATAGTGATGGCTATACAGTCGACTTAAATCGACAAAGGCGCGTTCAGGGCGCCCGATCATCGGGTTATGGCCAGTCAGGTTGAGGTGATCGGTCACCAGCATGAAGTCCCCCGGTTCCATGGCCGGGTTAATTCCTCCAGCGGCGTTGGTCAGCAGTACCTTCCGACAACCTACGGCAGCAGCCAGACGAACCTGGGCACTCACCTGCCAGGCACTATAACCTTCATAAAGGTGGAAACGGCCTTGAAACAACAACAGATAGTGACCATCCAGCCGACCAGCGGTCAGGGTCGCACAATGACCTGACACCCCGGACTCCGGAAAACCGGAGAGCGTTGCCAGGGGCACAGTAAGATCAACCTGCATTCCGGTGGGGACACCGGCAAAACCGGATCCAAGAACGACAGCTAGATCCGGTGGTAAAGAACCAAGTATCCTTCGCAGTTGGTTCGCTGCAATGCTGATGTCATCCAGGACAATCATCTTGACAGCATTTTATCAATTCGCGCAGTAAAATCTTCGGGATGAAACGACTTGGTCATAAAATCATTGGCCCCGGCGATGAAGGCTTGACGGGCATCATCATCCTGACGGTAAACCCCGCTGATACAGAGAATTGGCAAGCCGGAACAATGCTGGGCATTGCGCACTCTCCTGATCAGGTCAAGACCACTGATATCAGGCAGGTTAACATCCACAATCAACAAATCATAGGAATCCGATTGCAGGAATTCCCAGGCTTCTTCACCACAATTAGCCGTTGTCAGTTCAAATCTTCGGTCATCCAGTAGATCCATGATTAATTCACGAAAAAAACGAGCATCATCAACAATCAGTATTCTTGGAGATGGTTTTTCTTCTCTGAAAGGTTCAACTGTAAATCGATGACGACATTTAGGACAAACCACAACGACAGGTGATGAAGAATCGACATCAGATTTAGTACGATATTTTGCTTCACACTTGGGACATTGAATTTTCATAAAAATCCACTTAGGACTATTTTATTCGTTATTTAAAGCATCTAAGCGAAACATCACCAACACATGATGTGCCAAGCCGTTACTCCTTGGGTAGGGTTTTGATCATCTCTGCAGCCATTTTACCTTCATCTGAATCAGGAACAAAGTTGATAATAATTTCCAGTTGCTGCCGTGCTCCTTGATAGTTTCCCTCCCGAAGCAGTAACACAGCCAGGCGGTAACGTGCTTGCACCAGTTCCGGTGCCAATTCAATCGTGCGGCGCAAGGCAGCTTTTTCCAACAGGGTTTCCTCGGTTAATCGGTATACCTCTGCCTGATAATAATGGGCCGGAGCAAAGTTTCCCATTATCAGAACGGCCTCACGAAAAGCTTGCAGGGCCGAGGCATAATCCCCTTGTTGCAAATAAGCATACCCCTTGCCGGTCATGGCAATGTGGGTGCTGTCAAAAAGAAGGTTTTTTGCTGCACGATCAAAATAACTGATGGCCTTGTCCCACTCTTCCGTAACCAGGTAAAGGTTAGCCAGATTGTTTTCATAACGCGGGTCACCTTTAGAAAGTCTAATGGCTTCCAAATAATGGGTTTCAGCCTCCAAATAAGCACGGCGCTCCTGATAGGCCTGAGCCAATGTCGCGCGAATAGCGGCATTGTCAGGATCAAGTTCAACCGCTTTAAGTAGCTCTCGCAACGCTGCGCTAGGGTTATTCCCCTGCAAATGAGCTTCTGCCAGTTTGTGATGGATATCAGCCTGTTGGCGATCTTCGTCCATGTTAGCGGTTGTACCGGCACATCCGCTCAGCATAAGCAGACCAAGAAACAGAAAACCAGTCAGAAATTTAAGCATAAATAGATACTCCAGATAACTTACAATGAGGCCAGATAACGGCCAAGGCTGGCCAGACTTTTTTCTCGCAGCAGCTGCAAATCCTCTTCATTTTTACTGGACAGAATGCTCTGCGGTTTACTGACTACCGCCGCAGGTGGTTGCGTAATAGGTAGTTTTTCCCAGTATTTCTGTTTGTCTGCCGGTGACAGCAGGTGAAAATCAGATTCCGTCAGGACGAATCCCATTGATTCAATAAATTCGTTGCCGTCTTCGTAAATCCTGCTGATCTGAGTCAGAGGAACCTCACCCTTTTCCGGCACAAAAAATATGGTTCTGCGTGACTCCAGTAAATAAAATGCAACCATGACCAGGGCTTTGCCGCCTCCAGTTAATTGCAACAGATAAGCACGACAAGGCTGAGGTGAAAAGCCACTGAAGGCCAGCTGAATAGCAGACGGTGACGATTGCAAAGAGGTGACCTTGGTAGCGGGAGCTGCAAGAAACGTCAACTGTTTATGCTGGATAAACATAAGCGCCCCAGGCGTGGTGGTGATCAATATCACCAGAAAAAAAATCAAAGTTTAAGATACAGATACTAGTCCAGATCAGCAAAGTCGGTTAATAATTTAATTCTTTTAAAGCGATCTGAAATGTCGTCATGACTTATCTGCTTAAGGCGTTCCAGGCTGAATTTCTCCACCGTAAATGACGCCATTACTGTACCAAAGATAATCGCCTTGCGCATGTTCGCTTCACTGAGGTTGCGCGTTGCTGCCAGATAACCGAAAAAACCTCCGGCAAAGGTGTCCCCCGCTCCCGTCGGATCAAACACTTCTTCTAACGGATAGGCCGGCGCGGAAAAAATTGATCCTTCACCAAACATCAATACACCGTACTCACCACGCTTGATTACCAGAATCCTGGGGCCATAACTGCGAACGATGGCAGCCGCCTTGACCAGATTAGGCTCCTGCGCCAGTTGCCGCACTTCTGCTTCGTTGATAATAAGGATATCCACCAGCTCCAGGGTCCGCAACAGCGCTTCTTTTTTACCATCGATCCAGAAATTCATCGTATCACAGGCCACGAGTTCGGGGGCAGCAACTTGACTTAATGCCTCACGTTGAATATCGGGATCAATATTGGCCAGAAAAACATACTCCGCCTGGCGGTAATGTTCAGGCACTTGCGGTTCGAAAGTTTCAAAGACATTGAGCTGCGTATCTAGAGTATGAGCTTCATTGAGATCATATTCGTAGCGGCCACGCCAGCGAAAAGTTTTACCTGGCACCTGCATCAAACCATCAAGGTTGATATTACGGGAGCTTAAAAACTCGACATGCTCTTGGGGAAAGTCTTCACCAATAACGGCCAGCAAGTTAACATCAGTAAAAAAACTGGCTGAGGTGGAAAAATATGAAGCTGAGCCACCGAGGATCTCTTCAACCTCACCAAAAGGGGTAGCGATAGAATCCAGGGCAACACTGCCGACAACCAGAATGCTCATGTTATAAATCCTTTATAGCTGGTTAAAATGTAAATCAACAATCCTGATCAAGATATTTGCCGATGATGGGTGCCAAAGCCTGTTGCGTCGGATCTGGAATCAGAGCTTTATCGGTCATGATCGCAAACTCAAGGGCTTTATCACAGCAACAGGTGAGCTGGTGTTGCCTCATCTGCCCAACAGCCTTTTTAATGATGGCGCGTGCGGTTGCTACGTTCTGACGGATGATATTTAAAACCGCCTCAACTGAAACATCATCATGCCCATCATGCCAGCAGTCATAATCGGTTGCCAGGGCAACAGTGGCATAGCAGATCTCCGCTTCACGTGCCAGTCGTGCTTCAGGAATATTCGTCATACCAATTACATCGACCCCCCAGTTGCGATAAATCTGTGATTCGGCACGGGTAGAAAAATTGGGACCTTCAATACAGATATAGGTTCCACCGGCATGTACCTTAGCACCAACCTGGTTAGCTGATTTTTCAAGAATTAAAGCCAGATCAGCGCAAATCGGGTCGGCAAACTGGACATGTCCAACAATCCCCTGCCCAAAAAAAGTAGAAGCACGCCTGCCCTGGGTACGATCAAAAAACTGGTCGGGGATGACAATATGCCCGGGAACAATATGCTCCTTCATGCTGCCAACCGCCGAGACTGAGATAATCCGGGTCACTCCCAGTTTTTTCATGCCGAAAATATTAGCGCGATAATTTACCTCTGAAGGCAGAAAACGATGTCCACGACCGTGTCGCGGCAGAAAAACCATCTTTATCCCGAACAGAAAACCGGTTATAAAGGCATCAGAAGGAGCACCAAAGGGGGTTTCAATGATAACCTCTTCAACATCTGTAAGTCCTTCAATTTCGTACAGTCCGCTGCCACCAATTACTCCGACCACCGGCGTATTCATATCATGTTCTCCCCGCTTCATCATCTTGTTACACTGCTATAAGTTTTTGGATCCATTCGTCCTTTTAATTGCCCACAGGCTGCATCTATATCACGCCCCTTGCCGGCTCGTAACGTTGCTACCATACCACGGTCAAGCAGATATTTCTGAAACGCCCCGATGGTCCCCTCATCGGGTGATTTGAAGTCACTGCCCTGATGTTCGTTAAAGGCGATCAGGTTGATCTTGCAGCGCACCGGATGTAGCAGCTTTACCAGTTTTTTTGCCATCGTCAATGAATCGTTGACTCCTTTGACCAGAATGTATTCAAAGGTCACCCGTTGCTTTGTATCCCGGCTGTACTCTCCACAGGCCGAGATCAGCTCTGCCAGAGGATAACGGTGATTAATCGGCATCAGCCTTGAACGAACTTCATCATCAGCGGCATTAAGGGAAACGGCCAGATTCACTCTGATTCGCTTTTTCAGTTCCAGAATTTCAGGTACCAGGCCACAGGTTGACAGGGTAACCCGCCGCGCTCCAAACCCGAGCCCGTCATCAAGATAAAGAATGTTCAGGGCATCAACAACGTTGTCAAGGTTATGTAATGGCTCCCCCATCCCCATCATGACAATATTTCCCAGCGGCCCGTCTTCCAGGGCGGCACAAACCTGATTAACGATTTCGCCAGGACTTAAATGGCGCAATAAACCGGAAGTTGCTGTCATACAAAAAACACAACCCATGGCACAACCGGCCTGGGTTGAAATACACAGAGTCGCCCTGTCGGTTTCCATCGGAATTCTTACGGCTTCAATGGTAGCGCCGTCTTCAAGCTCAAACAGATATTTGCGCGTACCATCCCGGCTGTCCTGAATCGTCAGAGGGGGCAATGTGGATATCCGGCAGCGTGTCGACAGTTCCTCGCGCAGAGGTTTGCTGACATTGGTCATCGCTGCAAAATCGGTCACGCGCTGCTGATAGATCCATTTAAACAGTTGGCGCGCACGAAAAGCCGGCTGCCCCAAGCTATCGAGATAGGTTACCAGGTCGGTGTGAGTCATATTTTTCAAATCGATTTTTTCGTCCACACGTTGCCTGCAAAAAAATATCCCGGAGAAAACTCCTCGACTGCGAGTAGCTGAGAAATCAACCCCAGATGTTGTTTAAAGAGAAACAGAATTCATAAAATTCAAGCCCTTCGGCAGTTTACCGAAGGGCTTGAAGATAAACAAGCTGTTATGCCGGGGAGTTGTTAAAGAAGCTCAAGGCCATTAAAGAAATATCCCAGCTCAAAAGCCGCTGTTTCGGGGGCATCAGAACCATGGGTGGCATTTTCACCGATCGAGGTGCCGAATTCCTTGCGCAATGTCCCCTCGGCTGCATCAGCAGGATTGGTTGCGCCCATCAGATCGCGCCACCTGGAGATAGCGCTCTCTGCTTCCAATGCCATGACGACACAGGGACCACTGCTCATAAAATCGGTCAACTCACCGAAGAAAGGGCGGGCACTATGAACGGCGTAAAATCCTTCTGCTTCGACCTTGCTCAGATAGAGTTTTTTAAGACCAACGACCTTGAACCCCTCGGCATAAATACGGGCGAGAATCTGCCCGGCATGACCGGCGGCAAAAGCATCGGGTTTAATGATGGCAAATGTTCTTTCCATTCTTCTTTCCTCCTGGCTAGTGGCATGCGTTTTCGCAGTACCGGTTAAGGTAAATTCAATGTTGAATAATTTCTTTTAGCAAAGGTAATATTTTTTGCAAAGCCCGCCCTCGGTGACTGATGCGGTTTTTTATGTCGGCCGGCAGTTCCGCCATGGTTTTGCCGTACTCCGGCACCAGAAACAGCGGATCATAACCAAAACCATGGCTGCCGCGCTGCTGGTCAATAATCAACCCATCAACCTGCCCTTCTACCGTTTCACACCGGCCATCAGGCCAGGCCAGGGCGATACAACAATGAAAATGCGCCTTGCGCTGGTTTAATGGAATTTCCAGCAATTCCTTTAACAATCTGGCATTGTTAGCTTTATCATCGCCCTGTTCTCCGGCATAACGGGCAGAAAACACTCCGGGCGCTCCATTCAGCAAATCAACACACAAGCCACTGTCATCAGCCAAGGTCAAACAACCAGAAAAACGGGCCAGGGTCAGCGCTTTCTTCCTGGCATTGTCAGTAAAAGTCGCTCCGTCTTCTGCTACAACCGGCGGGTTGTCGAGCTGATCAAGACCCATAACCTCGAGGTCAAGGGGAATCAACAACTGTTTTAATTCCCGCAACTTACCCCGATTGCCTGTCGCCACCAGTAGTTTCATTTGTTAGTCAGCCAGGGCTGCTTGTTGCAGTTGTTTTAAGTCGTTACAACCAGCCAGAGCTAAATCGCGCATGGCATCCAGTTCTGCAGCACTAAAAGGGATTTCTTCAGCGGTTCCCTGCACCTCGACAAACCGCCCGGAACCGGTAATGACAAAATTCATGTCAACCTCAGCGCAGGAATCCTCTTCGTAATTGAGGTCAAGAACCGGATATCCTTTGATAATACCGACACTGATTGCTGAGACGCTATCGAGCAGCGGCATTTTTTTCAGTTGCCCCTGCTTGACCAGACCCGATAAAGCATCATGGAGTGCGACATACGCACCGGTAATGGACGCGGTACGGGTTCCACCATCGGCCTGTAATACATCGCAATCAAGCTGCACGGTGATTTCCCCCATAGTCCCAAGGTCGGTAACCGCGCGCAACGAACGGCCAATCAGCCGTTGGATTTCCTGGGTACGTCCTGAAACTTTACCGCTACTTGCTTCACGCATGGAACGGGTGTGGGTAGCGCGCGGCAACATGCTGTATTCAGCAGTTACCCAACCACGCCCTTGGCCACGCATAAAAGGAGGAACGCGCTGCTCTACTGAAGCATTACACAACACCCTGGTTTCACCAAAGCTCACCAGCACCGACCCTTCGGCGTAGCGGGTAAATCTCCGTTGAAAACTGATAGGCCTCAATTGGTCGTGTTGGCGGCGATCAGGTCGATCCTGAATTGCATGTAGCATTAGCGTGTTTCCCTGGGCAAGGAAATGTAGTTCTGGATACCGTCGAAAACAGACTGTACCAGACGGTCCTGATAGTCTTCTTGGCGCAGCAAGCGTAACTCATCAGGGTTACTGAGATAACCGATTTCAAGTTGAACCGTCGGCAGATTGCCGCGCCCCAAAGACAGGCGCGAGGAAGGGTAAATCCCCCGTACCGCAAGATCGGTGGCAAGCATCGACTGTGACAGTTGCTGAGCCAACACCAGGCTGCCCTGGGATAATCCAGATGGTTCTTCCTGGTCACGCACCAACAGATCAATCCCGCGCACATCAGATGAGAAAGAAGCCTGAGCATGAACCAGAATCCACAGATCAACATCATCACGAAGCGCTGTTTCCAGACGTTGATCCAGGGTCACGTCGTAATCACCCGTACGACTGACATATACAGGGATGCCCAGACGCATGCGCAGCAGCCTGGCAAGTCGGTCGGCAACCGCAAAGGTCACCACTTTTTCATTGTACCCATCTGGCGCGATAACCCCGGTATCCAGGCCGCCATGAGCTGGATCAATGGCAATCGCCCGGATGGTTGGTCCACTGCTGCTGGTGCGCTCTGCGCGTCGGAAAAAACGACTGAAGAGTTCATCTATTCCGTCACGTTCTGTTTCCTCATCAACTGTCACCTGGGGTGTAAGATGACGGAAAAATACCGCCCGCCCGGTTAGTTGAGCTAACTGCGACTGGATAAAGTTTTCGGAAACCCGCAATCGCCCATCAATAAAAACCGGTTTTTCCTGCAAGGGATAAAAATTATCACCCATTTGCATATAACCACTGGCAGGGGTAAGGACGACCCAGCCACGATTGGATCGAATACGGTAGGTATGGGCGACAGAATCCCAGTGTCCGGTCAAACCGGCAAGGTCAAGAAGGTCTTCGATAGCGACATAGGAGACCCCCTGCTGACGATAAACATCTTCAATAATCACCGCCGATTGACCACGCAGGGCAATTTCAACTGCCGCAACCGCAGGCGAACTGATCAGTAAAAAACAGCAAATAATCGGGATAAAACGCATGGCAACTCCGTCAAAGCGCATGGTTATAGCCCAACTGTCTGACAACTGTCAATCACTACAAGACACCAGTGGTTTGCCTGGCTGTTGTTTCATATTCAAGGACTTCAACATGCGCATGGTCAGAGTTTCTTCCAGTTCTTCCTGTGCCTTATTTTCACAATTAACTGTTCTGATCTGCCCGCCGGCCACCATTCCATGTCCCCCCGCAGTTCCCAGACCTGCTACCATTTCCTGAATAACCAGTCCCAGTTTGGCATCGGGGTCAAGGGAACGCATGGACAGAATCTGGGTGCCATCAAACCATCCCATCCCTAAAACGTAATCAATCCCTTTATGGCGCAGCAAAAAATCTGCCAGCTCTGCAACCAGGTCGGGGTTATCAATCCGGCAAAGATTGAAAACCAGGGCATTTTCATAGATACGGGCACTATCGATCGCCTTGCGAAAAGCACAAAAATAGGCTGAGGACACCTGCGGATGAATGATCTTGAATAAAATGCGATTGTTGGCCAGGGGAATCAGTTTTAAATAGGCATCACGGTCTGCCTTGGACCATTCACGGCCAAGATCTTGAGTTTCGGATTTAATAGCATAATACAGGCAGGTGGCCAGACGGGTATTGATTGCAACCCCCTGTGCCGTCAGGTACTCATATAGAATCGTTGCCGATGCGCCATAGTTTTCGCGAATATCGACCCAGCAAACTTTGGACAGGTCAGATTTTGGCCGGTGATGATCAATAATAAAATGGACAGGAAGAGCGGCAGGCCATGAATTGTTTCCGGTATTGGGTTGAGTATCAACCATGCAGACCACCTGAAACTGTTTCAGTTCCAGCTCGCTGATGGGGATCATCGGAATCTCAAGTTGTTCAACCATGTTGCGGTTTTCACTGCGACCAATGACCCCGCCATAGGTGAGCACAGCGTTCTGACCGGTTTTCACGATCAGCAGATGGCGTAGGGCAACGGCTGCAGCGATAGAATCGGGATCAGGATTGTCATGGGTCACGATAACGACCTTGCCGCGCCCTCGAACCCACTCGATCACCTGACCGATTAAATCAACACCAGGAAGAGGAAGCGGACATTCAACCCGATGAGCTTGTCCTGTTTTATCGTTGGAAGTCATGGTTGAGGATTCCTGCCAAGAAGAGAAAAGATGGTGGCTACCGCCTGCTGCGGCGCGTCAGTTTTCAATGTATTATCAATATCCGCCCAACTGTCAAGCAGAACGAGGGGTTTGCCAAGCTTGCGGGCGATGGCAATTTCCGAGAGAGTACCATAACCACCCTCGATTGCAATCAAGGCCGCAGCTGTCTGTACCAGAATAACATTGCGGGCGTGTCCCATAGCGGTAACAATCGGATGGGTGATAAAGGGATTAGCACTGATGGTTGTGTCACCAGGCAGAATACCAATCACCTCACCGCCGGCTTCAAAGCAACCGCGCGAGGCCGCTTCCATGATGCCACCCAGCCCCCCGCAGACGAGAACTGCCTCCCTTTGGGCTATCAGGCGACCAACCTCATAGGCTTTTACAAGACCACTGGAACTGGCGTCAGCTGCACCAATTACGCCAATCATCAGGCGCTGTACTGTCATGGGCCGATCTCCTGCAAACGTCCAGCGAACCTTTTCAGGGTCAAGCTGTTCAACACCACACAGACGCTGGACAACGCCATGGCAAGACCGGCGAACTCTGGTTTCAGGTAGAGCCCATAGGATGAATAAAAAAGGCCGGCAGCCAGTGGAATAAATGACAGGTTATAGAAAAAGGCCCAGAACAGGTTCTGTTTAATTTTTTTCAGGGTTTGTCGACCCAATTCGACGGCCCGGACAAGATCAAACAGATCGTCACCGATCAATACCAGATCGCCGGTTTCACGGGCGACATCGGTTCCGGTTCCAATAGCGATCCCGACATCGGCCTGGGCCAGGGCCGGGGCATCATTAATGCCGTCACCAACCATAGCAACCCGATGTCCCTGCTGCTGATATTCTTTAACCAGTTCGAGTTTCTGATCAGGCGTCACTTCAGCAACAGCTTGTTTTATCCCCAACCGGGTTGCGACCTGCTGCACGACATCACGACGGTCACCACTAACCACCACCGTTAAAATGCCGAGCTGGTGCAGTCGAACAATAACGGCCGCAGCGGTTGGACGAATCTGATCGGATAAAGCAATAGCTCCTTGTAACCGATCATCAACAGCGACGAAGATAAGTGATTTATTCAGCAAACCCCCATCCTTTAATTGTTGCTGAAGCGGATCAATGGATATCTCCGTATGCTCCATCAGGGCACGGTTGCCACAGACAACAAGGCGGTTATCAACCCGCCCACGAACCCCTTGGCCGCCAATTTCCTCAAGCTGTTGAAGGGTTGCAGGAATAATCGAGCTCCGACTACGTGCCTCGGCAACGACTGCTTGTGCGAGGGGATGATTACTTCCCTGCTCCAGCGCTGCTGCCAGGACAAGAATCTCGTCAGTCGTCATTTCACCACAAGAGACAACCTGATCGACCGCAAAACCGCCACTGGTAAGAGTACCGGTTTTGTCAAGAAGCATCACATCAAGTTTGGAAATTGTCTCAAGTGCTGATGCCTTTTTATAGAGAATGCCGCGCTCAAGGCCGACGGCACTACCAACCATGATCGCCGTCGGGGTTGCCAGCCCGAGTGCGCAAGGACAGGCAATCACGACAACAGCAATGGCCATCTGAAAGCCGGTAAGAAACGGGGCGCTGACCACCAGATACCAACCAACAAAGGTCAACAGCGACAAGGCGACAACCACGGGCACAAAAAAGCCCGACACACGGTCGGCAAATCGTTGAATCGGTGCCTTGTCAGCCTGGGCATCCTCAACCAGACGGATGATACGAGCCAGAACCGCATCTTCACCAACATGGGTCGCACGGATCTGCAGCAGGCCGCTGCGATTAATGGTGGCGCCGACAACAGTAGTCCCCGGCTCTTTGTGAACCGGCATCGATTCGCCGGTGATCATCGATTCATCAACGGCCGCTGTTCCATCGATTACCTCTCCATCCACCGGAATAGTATCTCCCGGCCGCACCAGCAGCAGATCTCCCGGCCGGACATGCTCAACCGGAATGCTTTTTTCCTTACCATTGACCAGCAGGATGGCCGTTTTTGCCTGCAACTGCAGAAGTTTTTTCAAAGCGTCACCGGCACGTCCTTTTGCCCGGGATTCAAGCCACTTACCAAAACGGATAAAAAGGATCAGCATGACACTAGTTTCGAAAAAAACCGCAACATTCTCGCCCAGCAAGCCAAACAGGGCCAGGATGGAATAACCATAGGCCGCACTGATACCCAGAGACACGAGTACATCCATATTGGCAACACGGTTTTTTAAAGCGCCCCAGGCGCTGCGGTAAAAACCCAGGCCGGCGGTAAATTGAACAATGGTAGCCAGGATTCCACTGCTGATTAATTCAACCCGGTCGGGGACGGGTGCAAACATCATCAGCATGATGGGGATGCCGCCGGCTACGGCAATCATTACCATCAGCAAGTCCTTGCGGGATCCGTTATCTTTCGCATCATCGTTTTGCGCCAGGGTTCTGAAGCCTGCTTGTTCAACCGCAGCATAGATGTCAGATGGTGAAATCTCCTCTGCATCGAAATTGACCTGAGCAAAGTTGCCGGCCAGATTAACGCTGACCGTATTAACCCCCGGCAGGGAGCGCAGCTTCTTTTCCACCGTTGCAACACAAGAGGTACAGCTCATCCCACCAACGGAAAAACGTAGTCGCTGATGATCTTTCGCGGCAGCCACCGAACTAATTAACTTCATGAAGCAACCTCAAGTAATTCAGCATGTTACAATTCATGAACAACGGACGATATCGATAGGTCCGCTCGCTAAAATCTCCAACCCCTCCAACAGCCCCCAGGGCGAGGATTCGACGACAACAACCCTTACCCCAAGGGCGTTGCGGATCTCATCAATATGCATGTTGTCGAGAAAACGTTGTTCATCAGCTTTTAACATGACCTCGGGTAACAATAATGGTCGGTCTTTGATCATATCACGAAGCTGGCGGACGAGATCAATACCGGTAACCAGACCGGCAACGGTGACGCTTGTACCAAAAAAATCATTGTTGACCGCTACGACCTCAATATCAACACCGGTGCGCAAGCCCATGCGTTTGGCAAGGTCCTGCATATGGGGGAAAAAAGACTGACCGGTAACAACAACCGCGGTTTTCAGATCGAGGGGTTCTGCCTCTATAAGAGCTTCTTCAGCTTCCGCTCGAAAATGAGCCACCAGACCAACTCCATTATTAAGTTGCGGAAAATCTTCATATTCATTAAAAGCCGGCAAGGGCATGTCGGCTAATTGATACATCTCATCTGCCGCATAAACCAGTCGTGTTCCTAACTTTTGCAGAAAATGCTGCTGATTCTCCCTTATTTGCTCAATGCAGTGCGCGGCTACTGCCTGATCTGGAACCTGCAGGACCGGCAAATGCCCACGAAAACGGGTCAAGCCGACCGGTACGACGGCAATAGAAAGAACTTGTGGATACAATGCGGCCAACTCTTTAATCGTCTGTTGTAACACCAGACCATCGTTAATCCCCGGACATAAAACAATCTGACAATGCAACCGGATATCTGCTGCTGCCAGCTGTTTAAGCAGCGGAACAATGGCCGGCACCTGACATCCCAGCAGATGATTACGTATCAGCGGGTCGGTAGCGTGAACGGATATATACAGAGGAGATAACTTTTCAGTGATAATCCGTTGAAGGTCCGCTTCACTGACATTGGTCAGAGTAATAAAAGAACCGTACAGGTATGAAAAACGATAATCCTCGTCTTTAATATAGAGACTGCTCCGCAGACCCTTCGGCAGTTGATGAACAAAACAGAACAGGCACTGGTTTCCACACTGCTGTGGTTGCGGGTGCGCAACATCAAGACCGATCTCTTCATCAGCCAGTTTTTCACACTCGACAACAAGTACTTCCCCCTGACGAAACACCTCAATCACCAGATGTTCCGCTTCCATAGCGCGATAATAATCAATCAGATCATTGATCGGGATATTGTTGATAGTGACAAGTTGATCATCAGCACAAATCCCTGCTTCATCAGCAAAACTACCGGGTTCAATTCGCTCTATGGTTATCATTTTTCAACCTGCCAGAATAGTAAGGGCGGCACCAATGGTGCCGCCCTTACAAGGATTTCATAAAGTTTTAGTAGCTAACAATAATTAATCACGACCGCCATGAAGCCGGAAGGTTCCATCCGACGAAGTGATTGTGCTGACAGCGTGTTTGTAGATCAAGATGTCACCTTCGCTCTCCACCAGAATACAAAAACTGTCGAAGGATTTGATGTAGCCGGACAGACGCTCTCCAGACATCATAATAATGATAATCTTTACTCGTTCCTTGCGTGCTTGATTGAGGTACTGATCCTGAATATTAAATGGTGATTTGGCCATGTCCGCTCCTTTGATGACAAATCAAATGATCAATGTATTTTCTTACTCTATCAGACCTGTTGGTGGAATCAACCCAAAAGATATCAGGTTCTTTACGAAACCAGGTCAATTGTTTTTTGGCATACTGACGGGTGCGCAATTGAATCTCGGCGCACAGTTGGTCAGAGTTACAGTGGCCGGACAAAAAGTGCAGAACCTCACGGTAACCAAGGGTTTGAAGGGCTTTTAAGTTAGCACCGAAGCGTTCAACCAGCCTGCTAACTTCATCAACCAGACCCCCTTCAAGCATTTGACTGGCGCGGATATCAATGCGCTGATAAAGTAACTGGCGCGGATAATCAGGTGCCAGCGTCACGACCTGATAAGCCTTTTTAACAAAGTTATGATCCGCTTTAATCGTTGAAAACTTCTGCCCGCTTAACAGACAGACCTCCAGTGCTCGCACAGTACGGATCAGATTATTCGGGTGAATCGCAGCAGCTGATTCCGGGTCCAGTTGTTGTAACTCGCGGTGAAGGGTACCACTGCCCTGCTCCTTCTCGCGCTGATGCAGCCTCCGGCGCAACTGTGGATCACCGCTGGGCAACTCGGCCAATCCTCCCAGCAATGCCTTGATATAAAGACCGGTGCCACCGACAATACAAGGAAGGTTACCCCGTTGATGTATCTGTTCAATCAGCGGTCTGGCCAGGTCAACATAAGCAGCGACAGAAAATTTCTGATCAGGATCGATCAGGTCAATCATATGATGGGGCACCTGCTCCTGCTCGGCTTTCGACGCCTTGGCGGTACCGATATCCATCAGTCGGTAAACCTGGCGCGAATCAGCTGAGACAATCTCCAGGGGAACCTGCTGCGCCAGTTCCAACGCCATGGAGCTTTTGCCTGAACCGGTAGGACCACAGATAACCAGTACCGGTATTTTTTGTAGCCTGTTGGTACTCATCCGTGGCGTCTAAACAATCGTTCAATTTCGTACAGACTCATACGTGCGCGCACCGGTCGACCATGCGGACAATGGCCCTTGAAGTCGATCGTATCAAGGTCAACCAGCAAAGCCTTGATCTCTTGATGACTCAGCGCCTGATTAGCACGGATAACCCGGTGGCAAGCCATCATAATCAGAACATCATCAAGCGATTCTGCTAACCGACCTTCACGGCCGATCCGCTCAAGTTCAAGAGCAACATCCGTAACCAATTTTACTACCGGTGCTGAGGCCAGTAGTGCGGGAAGGGCTTTGACCGCAAACGACTTGCCACCAAAAGGCTCAATTTCAAAACCCAGGCGCTCCAGTTCCGCCAGATGTTCTTCGAGGGCGGCAGCGCTTTTGTAATCAAGTTCGAACACTTCAGGGAATAACAGCTGCTGGCGTTGCACACCACCCTCTTGATAGGCTTTTTTCAAGCGCTCAAAGCCGATGCGTTCGTGGGCCGCATGTTGATCAATCAGTACCAGATCATCCTGATCCTGACACAAGATATAGGTGTGATGATACTGCCCAAGAATGTGCAGATTTGAGAAAAAACCATCCCCCTTGCCGGTACTCAACTCTTCCTGGTGCATCTGATCGTCTGACCCGGGCTGCCAACGTTCTGCAGCTGAGGCATTCATCGCATGGTCAGTAGAAGGGGTTGGTCTATTGTTGAAAGTAAAAGAACGTGACTGTTCTCTGACTGAAAGCTCAGCCGCCCCTGAGTTGTCTGGCAGAGGTGAATATTGGACATGACGACCTGGGGTCGAAGGGACCAACGACGTTACTGACGGCGGATGATTGGGTTGTGGTGACTGCGATATCCAGTTCGAAGGTTTGAGGACCTGTTGAAGCGTCGTGGCAATAAAATCATGAACAACGCCCTGATCACGAAAGCGCACTTCGTGCTTGGTCGGATGAACATTGACATCGACAAGAGCTGGATCAAGGGTAAGGAATAGCACCACCACCGGATAGCGGCCTTTCATCAGCAGATGCCGGTAGCCTTCCATGATCGCATGCTGAACCACCCGGTCACGAATATATCTCCCGTTGATGAAGGTATAAATATGACTGGTCGCTGACCGGTTAAGATCAGGGCGGGAAATCAACCCCGATATTCGTAAGGTTTCACCCATGGTTTCATCAACGGGCAGCATATCGTGCAGTAACGAGCGCCCAAGCAGAGCAGCCAAACGTTCCGGCAACGCTTTTTCATGGCGTAAATCGAGCATCAGGCGATCTTGATGAAGCAACCGGAAGCTGACATCCGGTCGTGCCAGCGACAGCTTGGAAACGACATCGGCAGCGTGACCCAGCTCGGTCTGGTCTTTGCGAAGGAATTTTTTTCTGGCCGGCAGGTTAAAAAACAGATTCCTTACCTCAACAATCGTCCCGACCGGCAATCCCAGCTGTTCAACCTTCTTTATTTTCCCCCCCTCGATCTGAATGTGCTGGCCCATGCCATTGAGATTATTGCAGGTTTTGAGACTCAAGCGCGATACTGACGCGATGGAGGCCAGGGCCTCACCACGAAAACCCAGGGTCGTCAAGGCAAAAAGGTCATCATCTTTTCTGATTTTACTGGTAGCATGTCGCTCAAAGCATAACAGCGCATCCTGATGGTTCATGCCGCAGCCGTTATCGGTTATCCGGATGAGGGTTTTGCCGCCGCCACCAAGCTCAATCACAATTTCTGTAGCACCGGCATCCAGGGCATTTTCGAGCAATTCCTTAACTACCGATGAGGGTCGTTCGACCACCTCGCCAGCGGCAATCTTGTTGCACAACTCTTCAGGTAAGATCTGGATACTGGGTTTATTGTTCATACCTTTTTGCTTTATTGCCCCATTAACTTAAAATGCTAACGGCCGGGAATATCCGGCCGTTAGCAGATTGAATGTTACTGATACCTGATGTTATTTCTGTTCCAATTCATCAAAAACAATTTCAAGATCATCATCGTCAGCCGCCTGATCAAAAAACAGGTCAGCAGCCACAGGAGCCAGCATCTTCAGCCCCAGATCTTCAATAACACTGGTAATAATCCCTTCGGTTACTTCTCTGCCATGACGCAGATAGGCTTCAAACAAGGCATTATCACATATAGTATTGATCAGTCTCGGCACCCCTCCAGAATAGCTCTGAATCAGGGGCAGGGTTTCCGGCAGGAAGGGGGATTGACCACAGCCGGAAACCTTCAGACGAAAAGCGACATAAGCGGCAGTTTCTCGTGGTTCAAAAGAGGTCAGGGTATACTTGAAAGCGACCCGTTGGGCCAGCGGTTCATCCAGCATCAACACTTCATCAAGAGCCGGCAAACCAAAGAAAATGATATTGAGGAGTTTTTTTCCGGGAATTTCCAGATTCAGCAATCCTCTGAATTCCTCCATCAGTTCACGAGTTTGCAGCATCTGCGCTTCGTCGATCAGAACAACTGCCTTGCGCCCCTCTTCTTCGATCTGAATCAGGCGCTCAAAAAGTTGTTTAAGCATCTTTAACGGAGTTGGTTCGGGATTTTCCACTCCCAATTGCAAACAAATCCGCGAAAGCAGCCATTCCGGAGTAATGTCTGAATGAATAATCACCAACAGCGAGGATTCATAGCGCTCGACCGGGAGGTTATCGAGCATCCGTCGCGCCAGAGTCGTCTTGCCGGTACCAATTCCGCCGACAAGGACAGCCAGCCCCTTGTCGGTATCGACTGAATACTTTAACCGCTGTAGAGCCCGTCGGTGCTGTTCGCTGTCAAAATAAAATTTCTCGTTAGGAGCATTGGAAAATGGTTCCCGTTCAAAGTTAAAATAGTCTGAGTAACCCATGAAACCCCCACTGCTTATTCATCCGAACAACATCTTTTTATAAAAAAGAAACCCGTCTTTTTGGTGAATCCGGCTCGTTCTTAGGTGCGCTTTGCGCCTGTTTGTTTGTACCCTCAGGCGGTCGTTCGTCAACAATCCCCAGACTCTGTTTCAAGGTGGCAACCTTTTCGGTCACATCACGATATTTGCTGTCCTGAGCGAGCACATTGCGGTAGCTGATCAGGGCATCATTGTGCCGCTCGGCGCGTTCATACAACAGGCCCAGTTCATAACCAAGATTCAATCGTTGGATATCCTCAAGTTGGGATGAATCAAGCGCCTGTTGAAACATTTTTTCAGCATTGGAATAATCGCTCTTATCAGAGTAGGTCAACCCCTTGAGGGTCAGACAATCAACGTAGCGAAGGGGATCCTTCTGGGCTTTTTCAAATTCGCTGATGGCATCGTCATGCAGCCCCATTTCACGATAAGCGATGCCGAGATTATAGTGAGATTCCATGTCGTCAGCTGCTATCTGCTCGTCGACATCTGTTTTAAAGACTTTTTTCTTGTCGACATCAACGGATTGCAACTGATCAAGCTCAGAATCAAAATCAAAATCCCCAAAACCAAAACCCTCTCCCTCATCAGCAGCAATATCTTTGGGAGAGTCAGGTTTCTCTAGCTGGGCATTGCGCTGCTCCTCAATTTCCTGGAGTTTACGACGACATTCCTGTGAATCCGGAGCATAGGCCAGGATGTCATGACACAACCTCGCCGCATCAACAAACAGCCCCTGTTGCAGATAAAACTCGGCTTCCTCAAGATCCGCCTGGAGGTTCTCCCTGCCGCCGCTAACCTTTTCAGATGTCTCTTCCTCAAGGTCGAAATGGAACATGGTATCATTTTCAGTATCATCTGTCGCAGACTCATCCGTCAGGTTGAGATTACTGGAAACATCAAGCTCAATAAATGAGTCAGAAGATTCCTGTAAGGCGCTGTCAGATGTTTCTTCATCATCAGGCTCAAGCAACAGATCGATGTTGTCATCTTCAAGGATGCCATAACTGAACTCACTATCCGCTGATTCGCCCTTCTCATCTTCAATATCCAGATCAACAGACCCCAGGATAGAGTCAGACAATAGATCAGAAGATTCGGTATCATCATCCTCACGATCCGAGATAATATCGAGCAGCTTACCTCCTTCGCCGGTATGTTCGTAAATCGAATCAAGGGTCTGTATGATGGCTGTTGTATGGCGCATCTCAGAATTTAAAAACTCATAATATTCTTTGAGTTTTTCCAATCGTCCACCCTTGAAAAAAGCATCTTTCCATTCTTCCAGCTCATTCAGGGCCAACTCATAATGTTTATTGTCAATTTCACACTGAATGAGGGTTTCGCGAATATCAAGATCGCTTGGATCCATCTGCAACAGTTGCCGACAGGTTGCAACGGCCCGGAGATAATTACCCGATTGAGCATAACCTTTACTGATCTGACGTAGCAGATCAGGATCTGAAGGCTTGTCTTTAAGAAGGGTTTCGATAATTGTTGTCCCGCGAGCATAATCGCCTTTTTCAAAAAACGTATGGGCGAGACCGGTTTGGAGCTGACGATTGCCGGGAAAGTGGGGCAGAAACATGGTGTAGAGTTTCAGACATTTTTCAAAATCGCCCTTATCTTTCAACACCCCGATAATCGAAACAATTTCCTCAAATCCCTCATCTTTGCGATCATTATTTGTCAGAACTTCTGCCAGTTTGACCCGGACATTGAGATTGTCAGGATCGAGATCGCGCATCTTTTCAAGGGTTTTTATCTCATCGGCAATCAGCTGGTTACGTTCGTAATAGTCGACCAGGCTGCGATATTCAGCCATGGCGTTGCCGATAAGGCCCTGTTTCTGATTAAGCTCAGCCAGACGGCTGTAGATAGCGACCTGACTGGGATCCAGACGCTGCATCTGCTTGTAGATAGCGATTGCCTTAAGATAAAAACCATTACTGGAATAGTAGCGGGCAATGGCTTCATACTGTTCATATGCTTCCGACGACTTGTTGGTACGCACATACAGCTCAGCAAGCTTCTGCCGTGAACGGATATCCCCCGGCTCCATCTCAACGATCTTGGCAAAGTCCTTGATCGCCTTTGTGTACTGTTTTTTGCTCAGATTTTTCTGAGCAGATTCTAGTAGTTTATCTTTATTTGTAGCCAAAAAAACCCCCACATCTTTGTTTTCATTTATCTACTTGTTTGAGTTGTCTCATGGCTCAATCATCAGCCCGGCAACTAATGATTAAACAGCTGAATTCCTAAATACGTTACCCTTGTTATCATGTATATAAATAAAAGTAAACACTAATGAACGATTAAAAATCAAAGTTTTCTTTTAAGCTTGGCAATTTCTGCCGGTTGCAATAGCCGATAGGTCCCCGGTCGAACCCCATCAAGGGTAAGGAAGCCGAGCTTGATCCTTTTCAGCCGCACAACAATCAACCCGAAATATTCGCACATACGCCGCACCTGTCGGTTCTTCCCTTCTTTCAAAGTCATTTCAAACCAGCAGTTGCTGCCTGACGTACGCACATGCTCTACTTTGACCGGCTGTGTCAATCCATCCTCAAGCTCAATACCACTACGCATCTGGTCTGCCATGGCAACTGTCAATTGGCCTCGAACCTTAACCAGGTAGGTTTTTTCAACCTCTTTCCCGGGATGGGTCAAGGCGTGGGATAAATCCCCGTCATTAGTTAAGAGAAGCAATCCCTCGCTATTATAGTCGAGACGGCCAACCGGAAACAACCGTTCCGGTATATCCTTGACCATCTCGGTAATCAGGGCACGACCTTGCGGATCATTCAGGGAACAGACATATCCTCTGGGCTTATTGAGGAGCAAGGTTATTTTCTGTTCCTCTTTTTTCAGCGGTACTCCATCCAGCCGGATCTGGTCTTTTCGCAGGTCAGCACTTTCACCGATCCTGGCAACCCTGTTGTTAATCGTAACCCGCCCCGCCCGAATCATCTCTTCAGCCTGGCGACGGGAGGCCAGGCCGGCACGGGCTATCAATTTTTGCAAACGTTCCTGCATAACTATTCCAATATTCAATATTACTGACCTGAGGGTTCAAGCGGTAATGCTTCGGCCAACTCTGGATCAAGGGCGGCAAATTCTTTTAATGTTGGCAGGTCATTAAGATCCTTGAGGCCAAACAACTCAAGAAAGTAGCGACTGGTACCGTATAGCAGAGGACGTCCGGGCACGTCTTTTTTTCCAAGGATTCGGAGGAGATTACGCTCAAGCAAGGTTTTCAAAACCCCGCCCGAGTCAACACCACGCAGATATTCAATTTCAGCCCGGGTAACCGGCTGTCGATAGGCGATAATCGCCAGAGTCTCCAATGCCGCGGCCGAGAGCCGCTGCACTCGTTCTTTCTGCAAACGTCGCAGCCAGGGCGCCAGATCCGGGTCGCTACGAAACTGGAAGCCGCCGGCAATTTCCAGTAAACGAATACCACGACCGGAGCGACAGTATTCTTCAGTCAACCCGGCAATAACCTCCTTGATGTCGGATTTGTCTGCCTCGGTCAGATCTGAGAGCTTATCCAGCGTCAAGGGAAACCCGGCAACAAACAGAAAAGCCTCGATGATCGCCCTGAGCTCAGTCATAGTCGAGCGTCTCCTCGGCCAGATAGATACGCTTCAACTGATCCGTTGTGACTATCCGAGACAACCAGACATCACTGAAGGTGGTTACCTGTTCGATTCTGATCATCCGCATCCGGGTTAATTCCAGCAGGGCCAAAAAGGTCACCACCAGTTCGGTCCGTTGAAATCCTGACTGAAAAAAGTCGCGTAGACAGAGGCGTGAATGCTCTATCAAGCGGCGACTGATCATGGCAATGTAGTCGGACACCGACAGGTTCTCACGTACCACCTCGTGAAACACCTCGGTCTTCACATGAGTCATCAGTTGATGAAAGGCATTGGCAAGCTGGAACAGACTGATTGTCAACTCAGCATCCTGAGGCGCAGCCTCCAGCAGTAATTCTGCACCATCCCCTTTGGGCATAAAGACATCACGTTCAAGCTGCGGTAACTGTTCGAATATTTCCGCTGCCAGTTTGTAGCGCTGATATTCCAATAAACGCTTAACCAGTTCGGCACGTGGATCTTCACCCTCTTCTTCAAAAAGCTCATCACTGACCGGCAACAACATGCGCGACTTAATATGAATCAGTTGCGCCGCCATGACCAGAAATTCTCCAGCGACATCAAGATCAAGCTGTTTCATCTGGTCAATTATTTTCAGATATTGTTCTGTAATCTCAACAATACGGATATCGTATATATCCATCTCCTGACTTTTAATCAGGTGCAGCAGGAGGTCCAGCGGCCCGGAAAATTTCTCAAGTTTGATATCAACCGACATCGAATTCCTTGTCAATGGCCGAATAAGAACTGCATCGCCTGTTCAACAAGCACCGTTTGCCTGCCTGCCATCAACAGCACCAAAAAATTGATGATCGGTGCTAGTACCAACGACCAGAGATTAGTGAAGAACACCAGCAGAACGATCAGAATCAGCCCGAAAGGTTCCAGCCGGGACAGCATCGTCGCATAAATATCGGGCACAAAGCCCATCAGTATCCTGCCACCGTCAAGGGGTGGAACCGGCAACAGGTTGAAAACTGCAAGCAGAACATTAATATAGAGACTAAAGGCGACCATCATCTTCAGCGGTTTCAGCATCTGCATTAACACGCCGGCCTCTTCGAGTGTAACCGGCTCGAACCAGCCAAGAATTCGCAACAGTAGCGCTGAAAACAGCGCCAGCAGCAGATTAGTCAGCGGACCTGCCAATGCCACCCAGATCATATCCTTGCGTGGGCGGCGAAAGTTAGAAGGATTAACCGGTACAGGCTTGGCCCAGCCGAAGCCAAAAATAAAAACCGCAATACTGCCAATCGGATCAAGATGCTTGAATGGATTCAGGTTCAAGCGCCCCAACAGGCGCGCGGTCGGATCACCAAAGCGCTCGGCCACGTAACCGTGAGACACTTCGTGCATCATGATCGCCAACAACGCTGGCACCAGCATGACGGCTAACTTCGAAAGAACGACTTCCATGAACACCTTTTACAACGTGAAAAGTGACTTGAACCCTGCCACAGACTTGAGGGTTCCAGAGGATACGAGATACTAGTTGACTTGTGGTTTCGGGTCAACTGAAGTGTTGTTGTCAGATTGTCGGCCGGCACCTGGAATGTTCTGCCGAACCCACTCAATTTCGTCGGCGCGGGTAGTGATGCGACCATCCAGGCGGTTATCAAGAAGGTGTCGGAAGATCGTCTGAAATTCCGGTCCCGGGGTTAGGCCCAAACGCACCAGATCATGACCATTGATCATCACTTGTTCGCGGCGCAGGTCGGTAACATAGCGAGAAATCCATTGACGACCACGCTCCTGTTCTGTGCGCGCCATCATGTAAAGCAGAGATTCTATCGCGAAAGGGGCAAACCAGTGGTAAAGCTCACTGTTGACAGGTTGATGCTTCCGGCGTACCAGACGAGAATTTTTTCGTTGTAAACGGATGATCTGTGGCAACTCCTTAGCAATCACCGCATCTTCTTCGGGGCGCAGGGCAAACCAACGGCTCACCTTGCGCAAACCGCCAACCGGTAACCGATCAAGCAGGCAGGTTAAAAAGACCAGCCAACGGCGGCACGGCGTACCGGTGTAAAGCAACTCATACCAACTGACTGCCTGCTCAGCCGCTTTGAATAATTTTTTGGCATCAGCATCAAAAACAATCCGCTGGTCAATGATCTGGAGCAGCCCGAATTGATTCAAGCGCTCAAAGGCCGGAACAATCTGGACTTCACTCAGAATGTGCTTTAGCTCGTTTAAAATTCGCACCCCGCCAACCTTGCGTACCATTTTCAATTCTACGGCACTGTGCATCAACCGTTCGGTCTGACGACCAATGTGAAAATTCAAGCGTTGTTCAAAGCGCACGGCTCGATAAAGCCTGGTCGGATCCTCAATAAAACTCAAATTATGCAACACCCGAATCGATTTATCGCGCAGATCACGCTGACCACCATAAAAATCAAGAACCATTCCAAAATCATCAGGATTAAGTGTGACCGTCAGGGTGTTGATGGTGAAATCCCGGCGGTAAAGATCATGGCGGATCGAGGCCTCCTCGACCTGGGGCAGGGTCGCCGGACGATCGTAGTATTCAATCCGCGCACTGGCAACATCGACTTTGAAACCATCAGGAAAGATGATCACCGCGGTACCGAATTTTTCATGGGCGCGGACCCTACACGATGTCCTGGCGGCAAAGGCCTTGGCAAAAGCAATACCATCCCCTTCGATCACCACGTCAATGTCGAGATTTTTTTGCCGTAACAGCAGATCCCTGACAATCCCCCCAACCAGATAAACGCGTACCCCTGTCTCATCGGCAACCATTCCTAATTGCTGCAGCAATTTACGTACCCTTGGTGGCAACTGGGTGGCAATATAGCGATCCAGATTTTTACGCCGCGTCTGCAAGCCACGCCGCTCCAGTTGCTGTCTCTCCCCTTCCTCTGTAGCGGCGGTATTGCCGAGCATGTAGCGCAACAGATCGGTACGTGTTACCAGACCAACCAGCTTCCCTTGTTCGACTACCGGCACACTGCGCTGCTGATGTTCGACAATCACCCGTTGCAGTTCCTGCAACGAGGCCGTAGGAGCTACCTGTTCAAAATCACTGTTCATGACTTCCGCTACCGGCACCTTGTGCAGGCGATGATGAGCGGCTTTTTCCACCACCTGACGGGTCAAAATACCCGCCACCTTGCCATCATCCTGGATGATGGGCAAAGCATTAAAATTGTATCGTGTCATCAGATCACGCGCTTGTTGAATTGTTGCCTCAAGAGAAAGACTTTTCACCGAGCGCGACATCAGATGTCGGGCATCACAGTGGGATTGGACAAAACGTGGAAGATGCTGTTCTACCTCTTTAAGCACCTGAGCCAGAGGTTTATCGCGCACCGTTGCCGAAGCAGCAAAAGCGTGACCACCACCGCCGAACTCCCGCAATAATTCACCAACGTGTAACTGGGGCACCCGCGAACGGGCAACAATAAAAACGCGATCCTCCATGCGCACCAGGGCAATGAGAATATCGAGATTTTCAATGTCTTTTAGTTTGTGGACCAGGGTTGAAATATCACCGCTGTAACTATCAGTTGAAGCGCTGGCAACGGCAACCTGCACCCCGTTGATAGTAATTTGCTCTGTCGATTTAAGCAGATCGTTGAGCAGTTCAACCTGTTCCGGAGTCATCTCACGGACCAGAAAATCAGCAACCACATTGAGGTTGGCACCCTGCTCGAGCAGAAAAGCTGCTGCCCGGAAATCATCAGGGGTGGTACTCGAAAACAGAAGATGCCCGGTATCCTCAAACAGGCCAAGCATCATCATGGTCGCCTCATCGGCGCTCGGCGCGATATGACGTTCAATAAACACCTGGGTAAGGATTGTCGTGGTAGCACCAACATCACGAATTAGTTCGAAGGTGCCCTGCAGACTGTTTTCGTCAGCGGGATGGTGATCGTAGATATGCAGTTCAATGTCAGAGCGGCGGGCAACATCAGCAAGCAGACCAATCCGCTGGGCACTGCGCACATCCACCAGAATCAAGCGGGTTATTTTTGTAAGATCGATATCTTTCGGACGCTTGATATCATAAGCATAGAGGGAACTTTCAAGAAGAAAATGTCGCAGTCCACGTTCCTGACCACCGGGAAAAACCAAGACTGCGTCAGGATACAAACGCTTCGCCGCGATCATCGCACCAAGACAGTCAAAATCTGCGTTGATGTGGGTTGCTATGACATCCATACCGAACCTTTGTTAGATCTTAAGTGAACCAATCAGTTCATTAATATCATCGATTCCTTCTTCCAGGCAGAAGGTTTTCAATTCGGCAATAATGGTCGCCATGGCATTGGGATCAACAAAGTTGGCGGTACCAACCTGCACAGCTGATGCTCCGACAATCAGAAATTCCAGAGCGTCCATGGCCCGTGAAATACCACCGATCCCAATGACCGGCACCTTCACCACCTGTACCACCTGATGGACCAGGCGCACCGCAATAGGACGGATTGCCGGGCCGGACAGGCCGCCGATGGTGTTGGCCAGGCGCGGCCGCCGGGTTTTCACATCCACCGCCATCCCGGTGAGGGTGTTGATCAGACTGATCGCATCGGCACCGGCATCCTCTACCGCGCGGGCAGTCACCTGAATATCAGTAACGTTGGGGGTCAATTTAACAATCAGCGGCTTGCTGGTCTTTTTACGTACCGCAGCAACGGTTGCAAAAGCGGCTTTAGGGTCGGTGCCGAAAACGATGCCGCCGTGTTTAACATTTGGACAGGAAATATTCATCTCTAGACCGGCAACCCCGGGCAATTCATCAAGTCGGGCAGCGACCTCGCCGTATTCTTCCTGGGTGTTGCCAAAAAAATTTACGATAACCGGGGTGTCAAACTGCTCTAAAAAAGGCATTTTCTGATGGATAAACTGCTCGATACCAACATTCTGCAGACCAATCGCATTGAGCATGCCACCTACCGTTTCGCATACCCGCGGGGTATTGTTCCCGGCTTTGAGATTCAACGAAAGCCCCTTGGTAACAATGGCCCCGAGAGAATTCAGATCCAGATAGGGGGCATATTCTTCGCCGTAACCAAAAGTGCCGGATGCCGGCATAATCGGATTTTTCAGGGTTATCCCGGCAATATCCACCTGCAGGTTGATGGTTTTTTCGACTTTTTCTCTTCTTTTCATGGTTTCACTCCACATTCACAACCACCACCTCCGACGACATCACTGTCACTATAATGGTCATCCCAGTCCAGATCACTGGCATTGAAGACCGGTCCTACCGTGCAAGTACAAAGATAACTGGGTTTTTCAGTCGTATGCCCCTCCCCTTTAACCACACAACCCAGACAGGCGCCGACGCCACAGGCCATCAATTCCTCCATGGACACCTGCAGATGAACCCCTTTGCTGCGACAGATTTTTTCCACTGCCCGGATCATCGGCATCGGACCGCAGGCAAAAACCTTTGCCAGCGACTTTTGTTCCAGCCGTTGTTCCAGCACTTTTGTCACCAGCCCCATATCACCAAGACTGCCGTCTTCAGTCGATACAAACGTTTTAACACCCAGGCGCTCAAATTCCGTCACGGTGATGATGTCATCGCGGCAGCGTCCACCAATGAGCACCTCCGTCCGTGATGGTTCAGCAATGCTCTCTGCGAGCATGTATAAGGGCACCAGACCAATGCCACCACCGACCAGAATGCTGTCACCAGACGTCAAGTTCAGGTCGAACCCGGCACCTAGGGGACCAAGCAGCTCGACAGGATCACCATAGTGCAACCCCTGCATGATCTCGGTACCACTGCCAACCACCTTATAGATGATCTCAATAAATTCCTTTGGCGGCATGGTATCGCAATCGGCCGGCATAAATCCGGCACGAAAAATACCGAAAGGACGACGTAACAAGGGGAGCAGAGCGCGCTGCACGCGAAACATGACAAATTGCCCTGGTCTGGCTAAGCGAGTATAGTCCGGTGCCAGAATACGCATGCGGAAGTAGCCGGGCGAAATTTCCTGATTAGACAAAACGATGGTCTTATGGTTTTTCATAGAATCTCCAATAACTGTTTCACCGCCCGCCCGGGGAAGTGAATATTCTGAATCTTTTAGCTAAAGTTCCTGCCTAACAACAAGGCATCTTCCCCATCCTGATAATATTTTTTGCGCCGCCCCTGTATTTCAAAGCCGCAAGCCAAATAAAGATTGATGGCTGCCTGATTGTTTTCCCGCACCTCCAGCCAGCCAGACAGAAGCCCCTGTTGCTGACTCCGCTCAAGAACATAGGTGAGCAATGCCTGGCCTATGCCACGGCGCCGATAGCGCGGTGAGGTCGCCAGATTCTGGATCTGCAACTCCCCGCAAATCAACCATGAGCTGAGATAACCTGCAATCTGCTGATCAACCTCCGCCACATCAAGCGCAGCAATCGGGTTGTCCAGTTCATCAACAAACTGCTGCCGACTCCAGGGGAAACGATAACAGTCGTGCTCAATGGCCAACAGTGCGTCAATATCCGTCCGGTTGGCCGCCCTGATCGTCATATACTGTGCAACCATCACCTCTCTCACGCTAATGGACCGGCTATAACCGCTGGTAGAATATAGAAGCTGCGCATCAGAATACAGAAAATTATTTGTTTTGTTTATTGGTAGTAGGTATTGGGTAATGGGAAGTGATATCAGCCTCAGCTACCCACTACCTACTCATAGCAATTGACATGGATGGTCGGTAATGCTGTAATACCGCGCGCCTCAAGCAAGGAGTCAGATCAATGGACCAGAAAACCCCGATTACCTACAAGGATGCCGGTGTTGATATCGCCGCCGGCAATGAATTTGTCAACCAGATCAAACCGTTGGTCAAGCAGACAGCGCGGCCGGAAGTTGTTGCCGATATCGGTGGATTTGGTGGTCTGTTCGCATTGAATGCCACAAAATACCAGCGTCCGGTGCTGGTTGCCGCAACTGATGGGGTCGGCACCAAACTGATGCTTGCCTTCATGATGAACCAGCACGAAACCGTGGGCGTTGATCTGGTCGCCATGTGCGTTAACGATATCATTGTTCAGGGCGCTGAACCCCTGTTTTTTCTCGACTACTTTGCCACCGGAAAATTGACCCAGGCACAGGCGGTAGAGGTCATCAAAGGGGTCACTGAAGGCTGCAACCAGGCCGGTTGTGCCCTGCTGGGCGGTGAAACAGCTGAAATGCCCGGCATGTATAAAAACGGTGAATATGACCTGGCCGGTTTTGCGGTTGGGGTAGCCGATTATGACCAGATCATTGACGGATCAACCATCACCACCGGCGATCAGATTATCGGCATTGCCTCCAGTGGCCTGCATTCCAACGGATACTCCCTGGCCCGCAAAATTCTGTTTGAATCACTCAAACTTGATCTTGCCGCCATTCCTGCCGGACTGGAGCGCCCCTTAGGTGAGGTTCTCCTTACCCCGACCCGGATTTACGTTAAGAGTATTCTTAATCTACTCCAGATTTTTCAGCTCAAAGGGATTGCCCACATCACCGGTGGCGGCCTGCTCGAAAACATTCCCCGGGTACTGCCGCAGCACTGCAAAGCCGTGCTCAATGGCAACAGCTGGGACAAGCCGGCCATTTTCGAGTTGCTGCGACAAGGAGGGAATGTCCCGCTTGAAGAAATGTACCGTACGTTTAACTACGGGATTGGCATGGTTCTCATTGTACCGCAGGCACAAACCGACCACATCCTGCAACATCTGTCAACGCTGGGCGAAACCGCCTGGCATATTGGTCATATTGATGATTCGGATGCGCCCTGTGTCGATATCCTGTAGCTACGGAAACCTTCAGTGAAAAAACCTTTTCGCATAGCGGTCCTGGCCTCCGGTGGCGGCACTAACCTGCAGTCGATTATCGATCAACAGCAATGCGGCAAGCTGTCTGTTGATGTTGCCCTGGTGATCAGTAACAATCCCGGCGCCGGGGCCCTGGTTCGCGCACAGCAGGCTGGCATCAATACTTTGTGCATCAACCACCGCAATTATTCCACCCGACACGATTTTGATCAGGCGCTGATAAATGCCTTGCAGCAGGCGGACATTGATCTGGTCGTTCTGGCCGGATTTATGCGAATCATTACCCCGGTTATGTTGAAAGCTTTTCCGCAACGAATCATCAATATTCATCCGGCCCTGCTGCCCGCCTTCCCCGGTCTTGACGTCCAGCAGCAGGCAATTGATTATGGTGCGCGCTTCTCTGGCTGTACAGTGCATTTTGTTGACGCCGGGGTGGATACCGGCCCCATCATCATTCAGGCGGTTGTGCCGATCTTACCCGAGGATTCTGCTGCAACCCTGGCAGAACGCATCCTCGAGCAGGAACATCGCATCTATCCGCAGGCGATTCAGTGGTTGGCCGAAGGGCGGGTGAAGATTGACGACCGGAAGGTGATCATTTCAGACAGCACAAGCTGTGTAAAGACTCTTACCAACCCGACCCACTGAAGACAGCACCCTTTTTACCACCCGTTCACAGCACATACTAGAGATACTGAGAACACCGTGAAAACCTGTTTTTTATGAATTCCCCAGTGTCTCGGTGGTGCTGTCTTATCGGCCCGAGTTAATAACTTGAATGAAGCAAATATTCAGTTTTTTTAGCATAACGCGCTTAAAATAATTGCATCTGTTGAAGATCTGTGTTAGTTAATCGCGTTCGAAACTTTCAGGAGGATAACGAGATGTCTAAAGAATGTGGAATTTGCGGCAAGAAGCCGATTACTGGAAACAATGTCAGTCACGCGCACAACAAAACCCGCACGGTGTGGAATCCAAACCTGCAGAAAGTCCGTGCGCAGCACGAAGGCTCCATCAAAACCATGAAGGTTTGCACCCGCTGTATCCGTTCCGGCAAGGTTCAAAAGGTCGTTTAATACCCACCTTTTTTTTAGCACTACAAATCAAAAGGGATGACCGGCAACGGTCATCCCTTTTTGTCGTGGTGCTTTCTTAAGCAAAAACTATAAATCTTAAATACTGTTATCAAGGCATTTATCGCTCAGTTATCGGTTTCCGGTGATTCCAGCTGCGGATCAAACCCCTGTAGACGAAAAAGACGAAATCGTTCCCGCGCGGCTTCTGCCAATTGCGGATCATAGGTTTCGGCAAAATCATAAACGTGCTGAAAGTTTTTCAAAAAATTTGGTGAGCAGGGAGTCGCACAGATCAACACAACGGCCCTATTGGGATTAAACTCAACCGTTGAGATGACAACCGCTTCATCACAGGGCTCGCCGACGCTACTGATTACCTTATGGGGCAAAAAGGAGTCTTTTTTCCAGTTCCATAAATAACGATCAAGGGCCGTGGCCATGCCATCGTTAGCGACAACAACCAACACACGATGACCGAGGCTGAAATGCATTTCCGCGAGGCGTGCGACATGCAGGGCTTTTTCCTGACGTGCAAGTCGAACAAAGAAAATAGCTGGCAGACTCATTACTTAAGGTCGTTCAAGCAATAGATTCATCAGTTCGTGCCCTTTAACCTTATAACCAGTTTTGTCCGCCTCTTTTTCAGAATAGCCAAGGGCTGAAGAAGCGAAGTCGCAGCGTGAATCATAGAGGACAAAAGGAACAGGATCACGGGTGTGGGTACGTTTGGCAACTGGGGTAGGATGGTCAGGCGTGACCAGGACACGGCAGTCTCCAATTTGATCGAGACTATTGATGATCGTGCCGACCACCTCCCGGTCAAAGTTCTCTATCGCTTCGATCTTTTCGTTCAATAAACCACCATGGGCAGCTTCGTCCGGGGCTTCGACATGGAGATAGACAAAATCACGGCTTTTCAGCGCGTCAATGGCATATTCGGCCTTGCCACGATAGTTGGTATCGATGTAGCCGGTTGCCCCGGGCACAAGAATAATGTCAAGGCCGGCATTGACGCCGATGCCGCGAATCAGATCGACGGCTGAAATGACGGCACCGCTCAAGCCATAGCGCTGCTGATAGGTTTCCATGGTCGGGCGACGCCCATGCCCCCACAACCAGATGGAGTTTGCCGGCAGTTGTCGCTGTGCTACCCGGCGATTGTTGACCGGATGATCGAGCAGGAGCATCTGGGCTGAATTCATCAGATCGTGAAGGATAGCAGCACCCTCCCCTTGCGGCAGATGATCTTCGATGCTCTGGGTTGAAATATCATGGGGCGGAGTAAATTTGAGCTGATCTTTACCATTTTTCCAGACCATCAGGTGACGGTAGGAAACCCCAGGGTAGAAATGGAACTCATCGCCGCCCAGTTCTCCATGCAGGCATTGAATCAGCTCAGTAGCCTCTTCGGTACTAATATGACCGGCAGAAAAGTCACCCATGTAGATTTTGCCGAAATGGGCTTCCAGCCAGACAAAGTTCAAGCGAAACGCCACATCGTCAGGCTCCAGTTCGACTCCCATGCTGGCGGCCTCCAGGGGGGAGCGCCCGGAGTAACAGTCAGCGGGGTTATAGCCGAACACGGAAAGGTTGGCGACATCACTGCCGGGCGGGTAACCGTCCGGAACAGTCGCCGCCATCCCAACCCGCCCTTTGCGGCACAACTCGTCCATATGAGGGGTATGGGCGGCCTCCAGAGGCGTTTTTCCATCGAGTTCCGTCAACGGTTCGTCGGCCATGCCGTCGCCGAGGAGAATAATGTATTTCATGACTTATCCTGTCGTCTGGTCATCCGCGCGGGTGATACTGTTGATGCACCTGCTTAAGGCGCTCCTGGATGACATGGGTGTAGATCTGGGTTGTCGAAACATCCGCATGACCAAGCATCGCCTGAACTGCACGCAAGTCCGCCCCGTTTTCAAGCAGATGGGTGGCAAAAGAGTGACGCAACAGATGCGGATAGACAGTTTTGTTGATCCCCGCACAAAGAGCATAGCCTTTGAGTTTTTTCCAGAATCCCTGGCGACTTAATTTGTTGCCGCGAGCATTTAAAAAAACCTCCTGGCGCAGTTTGCCCTTCTTCATGAGCGGCCTGACATTCTGCAAATAATCGTTGAGAAATTCAAGGGCAACTTCACCTAAAGGTATTAAGCGTTGTTTAGACCCCTTTCCCATGACATTTACGCAACCGATATCGAGCTTCATATCGGCCAGGCGCAGATCGGTTATCTCACTGACCCTCATACCGGTAGCGTAGAGTACTTCGAGCATCGTTCGATCACGGCGAGCAACCAGGGTGTCAGCGCGGGGCGTTTCCAACAGCGCCTCAACCTCAGCCGTACTGAGCAGGTGCGGCAATTTGGATCGGGTTCTTGGTGCATCAATGCGAGTGGTAGGATCTGCCGGCGAATGCCCTTCGCGTACCAGAAAGCGATGAAAATGACGCAGGGTACTTAACACGCGAGCACGACTGCGAGGGGCCAACCCCTGGTCCCGTAAATGAGTAAGAAAACCAGCAATCATCAACGAATCAATGTCTTCCGGTTTTTCAATCTGTTCAGTTTGGGAAAGATATTCGCTATATAGGGCAAGGTCACGCGCGTAGGCAGCGATAGTGTTGGCAGCCAAAGCTTTTTCGACGCTGATGAAATTCAGAAAATGATCGACACAAGTATTCATTGTCAGCGCGCCACCTTATTCCAATCGGTTCAGCAGGGTCTGACGAATGGTGTCAATCCGAACCGGATCAACAATTTTCTGACCAAAGATATCATGGACATAAAACACATCAGCAGCCTGATCAACCTTGGTAGCGATCTTTGACACGGCAATATATAGACCAAGCTCTTTCAGGGTCCTGGTGATCTGATATAACAAGCCCACCTTATCGGTAGCAAAGATATCAATTACCGTATAACTGTCGGAAACCTCATTGTCGAACTCCACCCGATTCGGTCGCGGTACTTGTCTGTTTTTCTTCGTATAAAAGCTTGGGGCCTGGAGCTTGGCAACGAGATCTTCAACCATGACGCGCCCTTCCAGGACTGCGGTCAAGTCGTCCTCAAGCTTTCGCCATTTTTCCGGTTTACTGACAATTTCACCATGAACGCTGTTAACCTGCAACACATCGAGAACATCACCATCTTTACGGGTATAAATCTGAGCACCCAGAATATTGACAGAGTGAGCAGCCATGACACCGGCGATCTGTGAAAAGAGTCCCGGAGAATCAATAGTCGAAATAGTCACCTCGGTAAATTTAGCCTCTTCCATATGCTCAATCTGCATGGCCAGGGCCTTGCGTCCGCGATTCAGTGCCAAACGCAAATGGGGGATGATCTCGGCAGAGCGATTACTCAGCAGATACCTGTTATTCAAACTGTTAATGGCTTTAACCAGACGTTTTTCTGGGAATTCACCAATCAGTGCCTGACGGATTTTGCGCTTGCGCTTGCGTACTTTTTCAGTACGCTGTTCCTGGAAGAAATCTTTTTTCTCAAGAACATCGTACGTTTTTTCATACAATTCCTGGAGCAAGGTTCCTTTCCACTCCGACCAGACATCCGGCCCAACCGCCTTAATATCGGCGAAGGTCAGTAAATAGAGCATGCGCAGGTTTTCACTGGTCTGCAGTAATTCAGCAAACTGGGCAATCATCTTCAAATCCTGCAGATCACGCCGTTGCGAGATGTGCGCCATTTTTAAATGATGGGCTACAAGAAATTGCATACGCTGGCTGTCTTCACGATTAAGCTTCAGCCTTCTAGCAATACGCGGAATCATTTCAGCACCGCGGACACTGTGATCCTTACCGCTGCCTTTGCCGATATCATGAAACAAAATGGCCAGCAACAACAGTTCCGGTTTTTCAATCTGATGAATCAACTGGCTCAGTAGTGTCTGAGAATCCTGATAATCGCCATTCCACAGCTTTTCTACCTCTTCAACCGCAAAGATGGTGTGAACATCGACAGTATAGATATGATAGAGGTCAAACTGAACCTTGCAGTAAATGTGTTTAAACTCGGGAATAAAAGCGTTAAGAAACTGCAGGTGGTGCATCTTGTGAAGGGTTTTCCCTGCCCCCTTAACGTCACCCAAAATAGTCATGAAGGAATCGTTGATGCGTTTTGAGCGACGCACCTTGTCGGTGATCAGATGCAGATTTTCCCGAATCAGCTGCTTTAACTCCAGACATAAATCAGCCTGGTGCTTCTGTGCCAATTCAAAAGCCACCATCATCAACTCAGGGTGTTGAAGCAGGGTCAGGTTTTTTGCAGCCCGTAATTCGCCTCGTAACAAATAAAATCCGTGATCCAGGTTGCGACGAACCAGGAAATTGAAGACTCCCATCGGGGCACTGCGCGATATGGTCGCGTCAACAATCATCTTTGATGCAAGGTATTCATTCTGATTGGCGTAAGCGTAATAATCCTGCATAAACTGTTCAACCGCGGAACCGGATGATTTATTGGTATAGCCCAGAAATGTGGCAATCTGCTGTTGCACATCAAAGGTAAGCTGTTCGGATTTTCTCTGGGAGGAAAAATGAAGAAAGTTCCTGATTGTCCAAAGATAATCCTGGGCGTGGACATACGACTCGACCATCTGTTCGGTAACAATACCGCGAGTGAGTAATTCGTGCAGACTATCGGCCTTGTATTTTATTCGCGCAATCCACAGAGCATCCTGGAGTTCGCGTAATCCACCCTCACCTTCCTTAATATTGGGTTCCAGCAGGTAGACGGAGGATCCGTATTTTTTTTTCCGTTCATTTCGTTCTTCGAGCTTCTTTTTAATGAAGCCCTGGGAATCCTGATTCTGCAACACCTGTCCAACATCGTTAACAAAATCCTGGTAAACGCGTTGCTCGCCGGCAATCAGACGCACATCCAGAAGAGCGGTGCGAACCGTCGTATCGTGGGCCTGCTCAAGGCAGTCAGATGATGAACGGATGCTGTAGCCAACGTCGAGGCTCAAATCCCAAAGTAAGTACAAGAGGCGGTCGGCAATAACCCGGATACGTTCTTCGCCTTCGGGGAGATAATAAAACATTAGATCAAGATCGGAGCGCGGATTCATCTCTTCGCGCCCATAACCACCGACAGCAAGCAGGGCACAATCGGCAACTGCCGCGTGATCAAAACCAGTTACCGAAATGCGGAAAAGGTTCTGGTTCAAATGATCAAACAAGTAACTGAATTGTTTGATAATAAACCGGCTTGATGCCCCTTCCAGACATTTTTTTTGTAAGATGGCGAAATTTCCATCGATATAAGTGCGCGCCGCATCCAGTACCTGGGGACGCACTGATTCAAAATTTTTGTGATTTGCAGGAGCTTTAAACGGAATCAAATCTTGACTGATGGAGGTTGTCTGATAGGTCATTTCCACGCTACCTGTCCCATAGCTGCAGCATAATTTTTAATGCCCTGAACGATCGCATTAGCAACATGGCGTTGGTAATCTGTAGAATTTAAACGTTTTTCTTCGCGCGGGTTGGTGATGAAGGCCGATTCAACCAGGGCCGACGGCATGGTAGCTCCAAGCAAGACATGAAAAGGCCCCTGTTTAACCCCGAGGTCGCGGATATTGCTGTAGCGAGTAGAGAGTCCGGCCACCAGGGATTGCTGAACTTCTGCTGCTAAGCGACTGGATTCATTTATTTTTGCATTTGCCATCAAATCAAAAAGAATGGCCTCAAGATTACTGATATCCTGCAGAGTCATTCCATTTTCACGTGCAGCAACCTCGGCCGCTTCATCGGTTTTTGACAGATTGAGAAAGTAGGTTTCAACACCGTAGGCACGGCTACCGGTCGTAGCATTGGCATGTAGGGAAATAAACAGGTCGGCTCCAACGCGATTGGCATATTCAGTACGCTCACGCAACTCCAGGTAGCGGTCATCCTCACGAGTTAGCAGCACCTTGACTCCCAATTGCTGGCGCAACGCCGCCGACAAAATTTTCGCCATTGCCAGATTCACATCTTTTTCCCTGGTTCCATTAGGTCCAATCGCCCCGGGGTCGCGACCACCATGACCCGGATCGACGACAATCAGACGAATCCCATCATCGTTGGATTGTTGTTTGATCCGCATGACCGGTTGTTTAGAGGCAGAGGAACCAAGGATATCGGCAATTGAATCGTCAGCAATAGGAGACGAACTTGGCGGTCGGGCGATCTGGACCTGCGGTGCGCGACTGGGAGCACCTATAATGTCAACAACCAGACGGTGAGGACTGTCCAGGGTGGTGATTCGATATTCCAGTTCACGTTCCAGATCAATGACGACACGGGAGCGCTGAGTATCGAAACGACTTGCGCGAACTCGCTGGACAAGGCCGTTGTTAATGACGATTTCTTCAGGCAGCTGGTCTGACAGATCGGTGTAAACTAGATCAAAATAGAGGCGCGGTGTATTACCTCTGAGAAAATTGGGATTGGCTACAACCGGCGCTGACAGATCAAGAACAACGCGGGTGTACTCGGGGCCGCTCCAATAGCGGATGGAGTGAAGCAGAGGAGCCTGGGCAATTTCATCGTATTGGTGTTGCTCAACTTTGGTGGTCACCGGCTCAGGCTGGACAGAAACCGATAGGGCGGCCAGCTTCTTATGGGCTTCAGACACCATGTCTCCGGATGGGGTGTCATGAATAACCCGGCGAAACAGACCAACAGCACGGTTCTGGTCGTGCAGGCGCTGTTGAGCTATGTCGCCGGCATGGAAGAAGGCATCATCGGCAAAACGACTGTCGGGAAAGCGGCTGGCCAGATCCAGGTAAAGTCGGATAGCCTCTTCGGCATCGCTACGACCTCCCGACACCTGGGCCAGCCCGTCCCAGGTACGAGCGCGCAGAAAATAGGCATTTTCGATGGAGGTGTCCCGTGGGCGCTGGGCAATAAATCGGTCAAAATTTGAAATCAGACGTTCCCAGTTGGTACGCTGTCGCTGTAGCTGGGCCGACGTGATCAGCTGCTGGTAATCCTGCCGAAGCTCCACATAGGATTTTCCCTGCGCTTGACCGGGGTCGACCACAGTAAAAAGTAGCAGCAGTTGAAACAAGGCAACAAAAAGAATAATTCTCATTCGATCAACTTTTTCATCTCGGCCAGCAGATTCAACGCCGCCAGAGGAGTTAAATGACTGATATCAATGTCTTCAAGACGTTCACGCAGTTGTTTGTGGAGATCCTGCTCAAACAAGGACAGCTGGAAGCTTGCCTGGTTTTTTTGTATTTTTTTCGTACTATGGCTACCCTGGTGGTTACGTTCACCACTTTCAAGATCTTTTAAAATACTTTTTGCGCGATGAATAACCGGTTCCGGCAAACCCGCCAGACGACCGACCTGAATCCCATATGAACGACTGGCGCTACCAGCAACAATCTTACGCAGAAAGATAATCTGGTCGTTCCATTCCTTTACTGCAACATTAAAGTTTTTTACTCGCGTGCAACTCGAAGCAAGGTCCGTCAGCTCATGATAATGAGTGGCAAACAGGGTTTTTGCCGCAACATCGGCATGATCATGTAAATACTCAGCCACCGCCCAGGCAATACTGACACCATCGTAGGTAGAGGTTCCGCGGCCAATTTCATCAAGAATTATAAGACTGTCTGGTGTCGCGTGGCGCAGAATATTGGCCGTTTCATTCATCTCAACCATGAATGTTGATTGACCTTTGGCCAGATTATCACTTGCCCCAACCCGAGTAAAGATCCGGTCAACCACACCGATCTGCGCTTCATCAGCCGGGACATGGCTGCCAATCTGTGCCATCAGGGTGATCAGCGCAACCTGCCGCATGAAGGTTGATTTGCCTGCCATGTTCGGACCGGTAATAATCAGCAATTGATTCTCTTCATTATCAAGCAGGACATCGTTAGGCACAAAAGCTTCCTGCAGGGGCATCCCCTCGATGACCGGGTGGCGTCCAGCTTCAATACGGATCTTGCCGGAGTGATCCATCTGTGGACAGACATAGCGCCGTTCATGCGATAGATCGGCCAGCGCCACTAATACGTCGATAATCGCCAGGGCGTCGGCACTGCGCTGAATCCGCTTCGATTGCGCAGCAGCATGGAGACGAATGTCCTGAAACAGACTGTATTCAAGGTCTGCCATTCGTTCCTCAGCACCAAGAACTTTGGCCTCAATATCTTTCAGCGCAGTAGTGATATAGCGTTCAGCATTGACCAGGGTCTGTTTGCGCTGATAATCGTCGGGAATGCGCTCAAGATGGCGATGAGTTACCTCGATAAAATAACCGAACACCCGATTGTATTTAATCTTTAGAGATGAAATGCCGGTGCGCTCGCGCTCCCTGGTTTCCATCGCCGCGATCCAGCCTTTGCCTTCGCGACTGATCACCCGCAGTTCGTCAAGATCGTAATTGTAATGATCCTTGATGATTCCCCCGTCACGCACGACAAAGGGTGGTTCATCTGCAATCGCACGGGTGAGCAATTCATTCAGGTCGGGTAAGGCATCCAGCCGGGATTGCAATTCCTTCAGATAAGGATCGGTAAAAGAATCAAGGTAGTCAGCAACCGCCGGTATGCGGGCTAGGGAATCACGTAGTGCCACCAGGTCGCGCGGATTGGCCCCGGCCATAGATATTTTGCCGTTCAGACGCTCAAGATCATAAACGCCATCGAGAGCTACCCGTACGTCCAGACGCAGGAGACTGTTGTCAACCAGTTCCGAGATTGCCGTCTGGCGTTTGGTGATCTGATCCAGGTCAAGTAACGGATAATGGATCCAGTGCCGTAGGGTTCTGCCCCCCATCGCTGTTACCGTCCGGTCCAGTACTCCAAGCAATGATCCTTTCTTTTTCCCGTCCTGCAGGGTCGCTGTCAATTCAAGATTACGCCGGGTGGCATCATCGAGCACCATGGAATCACGTACGTGATAGGTGGCAAGAGGCTGCAGATGCTTGAGCTGGTCCTTCTGGGTCTGTTGCAGATAATAAAGAATGGCGGCAGCGGCCTGACGTGCCGCCGGCAGATCGGCACAACCAAAAGAGGATAGATTCGTCACGGCGTAAAAGGAACAGATCTGTTCCTTTGAATAATCTTCAGTAAAGACCCATTCGGGTAATCGGTTGCACATCAGGGGTTCGAGCAATTGCGTTATTTGTCCATGCAGGCGTTGACCGCACTCCCCTTCACACATCACGATTTCACGTGGTCGAATGGAACTGATTTCACTCTCTACCTGGGCGATGGTTTCAACCTGGGTAACACGAAAAGCACCGGTGGTGATATCGACACTGGCAACCCCGAATGCATCTGCGGTCGATGCTAAAGCCAGGAGATAGTTGTTTTCTTTAGGTTCCAGGGTGTCCGTATCGGTAATCAAACCCGGGGTGACAACTTTGACCACCTCGCGTTTGACAATACCTTTAGCGGTTTTCGGGTCTTCTACCTGCTCACAAATAGCGACCCGGTGGCCGGCTGCTACCAGTTTTGCGATATACCCCTGACTGCTATGGTATGGAACCCCACACAGGGGTATGGCATCCTCATCCCCTTTGTTGCGCGAGGTCAGGGTAATGCCGAGAATCTTTGCGGCGACAACGGCATCATCCATAAACATTTCATAAAAATCACCAAGCCTGAAAAACAAGATGGCATCTTGATAATCAGCTTTAATTTCAAGAAATTGACGCATCAAAGGGGTCGTTGTTGACATGCAGGTTTCCAGTAACTGAAGGATTCAGACGACAAGCAAAGCTGTGAGTCTAGCAAAGGACGGAAACGGTGTAAATCAGTGATTGTCGGTGGTCAGATCCGGGAGCTTGACCACAAGGGATAAGCAAGGTAAAAGAACACCGATCAGTTAACAATAATGAACAGGATATTAAAAAATGAACCCGGCAAACAATAATGCTGAGCTGAACGTCCAGCCCGATATTTTTTTTATTAACGACATTAATGATGAAATCCGCGTGGATCAATTGTGTCAGAAACTATTAAAAATTTTCCATCAAAATCTTCTTGATAGTGGTAATTTCAGCTCCCTTGAAGCCGGGTCCATGGCAGGAGGGGCGGATTACTTTCTGCGCGATTATGTCATCGACTCGTTGCGAGCCAATATTTTTCATATCACTGCCAGGCAGGTACGCGGTTTCGCCGGCAACTGGTATGTTCACCGTACCCTGGAACCCAATCTGAAAGAGCTTGAGGTGATTCTCAAAGGCGTTCGGGAGTTTTATTGCTATTGTACGGATAATAGCTGGATAGATACAATTGTCAGGGACGAGATTGCTGAAATCTGCTGCGATCTTGACTATTTTCGTGAACGTATTGACAGTTTTCACGCCTTGACTGGCGATGATTATCCGGGGTGGTGTGAACAGTGCCCGACGAATTGAAAATTGGCCTTTATGCATTGTGTCTGCATTAATCCGGATTTACTCCCCTTGTCTGATCGTCTTTTCATCCACGGTTTTATCTGTCGCAATAGCAAGGCGGACGAAACCGTTGCGGCGGGCAATTTCCATCACTTCAATAACCCAGCCGTGGCGAGCTGACTTGTCGGCCATCAGTAAAAAAGTCATCTCCCTGGCTGTTTCAACTCCCAATCGGGCGAGATGTTCGTTCAACCCTGACTGGGTAATGGCCTCACGCTGCAAGTAAAGTTCTCCTTCTTCGGTCAGGTAGACTTCAACTTCTTTTTTTTCTGTTGCAACCTGCTGGGTTCCTCCCTCCGGCAGGTCGATATTTACCCCCGGGCGCTCGATAAATGTTGTTGAGATCATGAAAAAAATCAACAACAGAAAAACAACATCAATCATCGGGGTCAATTCAACTCGTGGAGATTCGCTGACCTTACGCCGAAATCCCATCTTAGCCCTCAACCTGATCAACGATCTTCATGGAGGCCTCTTCCAGTTCAAGGGTCAACCGATCGGAACGCGCAGACAGGTAGCGATGGACCAGCAACATCGGCACGGCCACACTGAGTCCAGCAGCGGTGGTGATCAATGCTTCGGAAATGCCTCCGCCCAGAGTTGCCGGCGTACCTACCCCTTCGGCGGCGATGACATTGAAAGCGTTGATCATTCCCAGAACCGTTCCGAGCAGTCCCAGCAAGGGAGATACGTTGGCAATAGTAGCCAGCAGACCGAGATAACGCTGCAGAAAAACGGCTTCACGTTCCCCTACTTCTTCAGCCAGGGATTTCAGGTGAGCGCGTGAAGCACCACGATTTTTAAGAATAACCACAAGGATACGGGCCAGTGGTGATCTGGCCTGCAGACAAAGTTCAAGAGCATCTTCAGGCCGATTGTTGCTTAACAGATCTGAGACCTTGGTTCTCAAGCGGAACAGTTCACGCTGGATCTGCACATAGGAAAAAAAACGTTCCATGAAAATTGCCCAGCCGATAATCGAACAAAAAAGAATCGGATACATCAACGGGCCGCCACGCAAAAAAATATCCAGCATAAAAATGACTTTCCTTAAATATGAGATCAGAAGCGTCAGACAGTTACCGCAACAACCTGGATCAGGCTTGATCCAGCATGACGAAACTACGATAGATCGATAAATTCACCGAAGACTGTTTCACCAAGGGTCAACACTCCAACCGTTGGAGCCGGTGCCAAGCGCGGATCGATCAGGCTGCCGGGATTCAATAACAGGGTTGATCCGACCCCTCGACATCGGCAAAACACCTGCCAATAATCAGCCAGCCAGTTGTCGTCTCTGGAGGTAAGAAATGATGTAGCTATCTGACATGATGCCGATTTTCAAACAAATTGCCCTTGGTCTTAAGTCCATTTTATGGCGAAAAAGCGCCTAAATTCACTGAAATAGGTACAACTTTAAGCAAATTTATTACCATAAGTCGCACAAAACGTTGTAAATAATGAATATATCTATTTTTTAGGATAAACGCAATTTTGGCATTGGCATTGCGTATTAGCAGAAATAGTTTATATTCTAAAGGTTAAGTCCTTTCAACTTGACAGATATTTAGTAAAACTATAATTTTTCAACCTGAATAATGTCGTGTGCACAAAATCAAATGTATTGATTTCTCGTCACACCCGTTAACTTCACATTCTCTTACAGGAGGAAATACATCCATGTCAATGCGCCAAGATGCTCTTGATTATCACAGTAGCGGCCGAAAAGGAAAAATCGAAGTCATTACCACCAAGCCCTGCGCTACCAGTCGGGACCTGTCTCTAGCTTATAGTCCAGGTGTTGCGGAACCCTGCCTGGAAATTGAAAAAAATCCGGCGGATGCATACAAGTATACGGCCAAAGGGAATCTGGTTGCCGTTGTTTCCAATGGGACTGCGGTGCTTGGTCTTGGTGACATCGGCGCATTAGCCGGCAAACCGGTTATGGAAGGCAAAGGTGTTCTGTTTAAAAGTTTCGCCGATATTGATGTTTTTGACATTGAAATCGATTCAAAAGATCCCGATGAAATTATTCGAACAGTCAAACTGCTGGAGCCAACCTTCGGCGGCATCAACCTTGAAGATATCAAGGGGCCGGAATGCTTCTATATTGAGGAAAAACTGATAGAACTCATGGATATTCCGGTTTTTCATGATGATCAACACGGTACGGCCATTATTTCTTCTGCCGGGATGATCAATGCACTGGAAATCGTTGGCAAAGATATTAAAGACGTCAAGATGGTTGTCAATGGCGCTGGTGCCTCAGGTATTTCCTGTGCCAACCTTGCGATTGTCATGGGTATCGACAAGAACAACGTCATTCTCTGTGACACCAAAGGGGTTATTTACAAAGGCCGTACCGAGGGAATGAATGAATACAAGGAGCGTCTGGCAGCAGAAACCACTGACCGCACCCTCGAAGATGCCGTGAAGAATGCCGATATTTTCTTTGGACTTTCCTCTAAGGGTGCACTTACTCCGGAAATGCTCAAATCAATGGCTCCCAATCCGATTGTCTTTGCCATGGCCAACCCCGATCCGGAAATTACTCCACCGGAAGCCAAAACCGTGCGCGATGATGTCATCATTGGTACCGGACGTTCTGACTACCCCAACCAGGTCAACAACGTACTGTGCTTCCCCTTTCTCTTCCGCGGGGCCCTAGATGTCCACGCCAGTGCTATTAATGTGGAAATGAAGCTGGCTGCAGTCAAAGCTCTTGCCGACCTGGCAAAGGAGGACGTACCCGACTCCGTCCGCAAAGCTTACGCTGGTGAAAACATCCAGTTCGGGCGCAACTATATTATTCCCAAACCGTTCGACCCGCGCGTGTTGCTGCATGTGGCTCCGGCCGTTGCCCAGGCGGCGATGGACAGTGGCGTTGCCCGCCGTCCGATCAAAGATATGCAGAAATATCGTGAATCCCTTGAAGCGATGCAGGGCCGATCCAAGGAGGTAATGCGTACCCTGATCAACAAGGCGAAAGCTGCTCCCAAGCGTATCGTCTTTCCTGAAGGCGAAGAAGATAAAATCCTACGTGCGGCCCAGATCCTGGTTAATGAAAACATTGCCACCCCGATTCTCCTCGGAAACGCTGATGCTATTGCTGCCAAAGCCAAACTCATGCATGTCGACTTAAGCGGTATCACCGTGATTGATCCAGCCACCAGTGACAAACGCGATGAATACGTCGGCAAAATGTTTGAGCTGCGTCAACGTAAAGGTGTTACCCACAATGGTGCCATGAGTCAATTAAAAGGAAACTACAATTACTTTGGTGCCCTGATGGTACAACAAGGCGATGCGGATACCATGCTATCCGGTATCAACCATCACTACCCTGAAACGATCAGACCATCACTTGAAATCATCGGCAAAAAAAACAATCTGTCCAAGGTTCACGGCATGTATATGATGGTATTCAAAAAGCAGGTTGTCTTTATTGCCGATGCTACAGTTGCCATCGACCCGACACCGGAGGAATTGGCTGAAACAGCGATTCTGGTAGCTGAAAAAGTGCGCCAGTTTGATATCGTTCCCAAAGTTGCCATGCTGTCCTTTTCTAACTTTGGCAGCAGCACCGAACCGCAAGCACTGAAAGTTAAAAAAGCGACGGCACTGGTCAAACAACTTGATCCTGAGCTGATTGTTGATGGTGAGATTCAAGCGAATGTGGCCCTCGATCAGGAACTGACTGAAAAACAATACCCATTCTCCATGCTCAAGGGTGATGCCAACGTCTTTATCTTCCCCGACCTGCAGTCCGGCAACATCAGTTATAAGTTGCTGAACAAGCTGGGTGGAGCCGAGGCCATTGGTCCGATCCTGATGGGGATGAAAAAACCGGTTCACGTGCTTCAGCGTGGTGACGATGTTGCTGACATCGTCAATATGGCCGCTGTTGCTGTCGTCGACGCTCAGGAAGCTGAGCACAACTAAGAAAATTTTTTCTGATCAACACCAAGCGTAAGGTCCTAATTGGACCTTACGCTTTTTTTTGTGCTGAGGCTTCTATTCGTTGGTGATAATCAGTAGTATAGCTTGCATGACTGATGCCCTTACATTCCATAGGGGCGGAAAAATCGTGCATCCAGAGACCGATCAAGAAATAACGTGAAGAAACAGGATCAAACCATATGAAATATATGAGCACGCGTGGCCAGGTGCGGGATTTATCTTTCAGTGATGCAGTAATGATGGGGCTGGCGTCCGATGGTGGACTATTGTTACCACAAAAGATTCCTCGCCTTTCTGAACAACAGCTTCAGAGCTTGAGCCGGTTAGATTATAAAGATCTCGCCCATGAAATTATTTCACTGTACGCTACCGATATGCCGACTGAAGATTTGCGCAATCTCGTGGATAAATCTTACGCTGTATTTGATCATCCTAAGGTTACACCGGTGGTCAAGCAGGACAATCTGTATATTCTTGAGCTGTTTCATGGCCCAACTTTAGCATTTAAAGATGTCGCGCTGCAGTTTCTTGGCAACCTCTTTGAATACTATCTGGTTCGACAAGGCAAAAAAATGAACATTGTCGGTGCCACCAGTGGCGATACCGGCAGTGCCGCTATTGCCGGGATTCGAGGCAAAGACAATATAAATATTTTCATTTTATACCCTGATGGCCGCGTCTCTGCGGTTCAGGAAATGCAGATGGCGACGGTTGCTGATCCTAACGTTTTTAATATCGCTATTGCTGGCACCTTTGATGACGCTCAAGCTATCGTCAAAGACATATTCAACGATGCCCATTTCAAGCAGCTTCATGCCCTGGGGTCGATCAATTCCATCAACTGGGTCCGGGTGCTGGCGCAAATTGTTTACTATTTTTACGCCCATTTTCGTGTTGTGGAAAAAACCGGGTGCAAGCAGGTTCAGTTCAGTGTTCCAACAGGAAATTTTGGAGATATTTTTGCCGGTTACATGGCAAAGGAAATGGGGTTGCCAACCCCGCAACTGATTCTTGCTACCAACGCCAACAATATTCTCAGTCGCTTTGTCAATCAGGGCGACTACTCCCTCGCAACGGTACACCAGTCACTGTCTCCTTCCATGGATATCCAGGTGGCCAGCAACTTTGAGCGCTATCTGTATTACCTGTATGATGGTGATACGGCCAAAGTTCTTGATGCGATGAATCGCTTCAAAAACGCCGGTAAAATTCGTTTTGAGGGCGAGTTATTGAAACGTATTCAGAGGGATTTTCTATCGGCGACGGTCGACGATCCGGGCACCATGGAACAAATCTCCAATTTTTATCATAAGACTGGATATATCCTTGATCCCCATACGGCTGTTGGTGTTGCTGCAGCCCTGAAGGTTGGTGTCGATGTTCCCCTTGTCTGCCTTGCGACAGCCCACCCGGCCAAGTTCCCTGAGGCTATCACCAAGGCTATCGGCACACCACCACCACCGGTCCCAGCGGTTGAGAAATTGCGCGATCTTCCTCATCGCCGTGAATTCATAAAAGCTGATCTCAAAGTCATAAAAAAGTACATAGGTGAAAATTCTATTTGAATTTTTCTGTTATAGTTTAGGCTGTTGCAAAATTACCCCGGCAGAAGCAGGTCATCAGCCACATGTTGGCTCCTTTACACTATCCAAGGAGAATATTTATGAACGACATTTCACCTGACATGTTTTACAGCTTGATCCAGACCTATGGCTTGCCCCTGCTGTGGGCAGTGGTTATTTTTATTGTTGGTCGGATGGTGGCAAGAGCCATATCAAATGCTGTTGCTAAAGCCATGATCAAAGCCCAGGTCGAAGAAACCCTGGTCAAATTTACCAAAAACATGCTGTTCGTGGCCATGATGGTTTTTGTTGTTATTGCCGCAATCAGCAAGATGGGTGTGGAAACAACCTCTTTTGCCGCTGTTGTCGCAGCAGCCGGTCTGGCCGTTGGTCTGTCACTCCAGGGAACCTTAAGCAATTTTGCTTCTGGAGTGCTGTTGATTATCTTCAGACCATTTAAAGCAGGTGATTTCATAGAAGCTGGCGGAATTTCAGGAATTGTTGAGGAAATTCAGATATTTTGCACCCTAATGCGTTCTGGAGACAATAAACAAATTATCGTACCCAACTCCCAGGTCATGGGAACAACCATTACCAATTACTCAACCAAACCGACCCGCCGGTTAGATCTGGTTATCGGTGTCGGCTATCGAGATGACCTGCAGAAGGTTAAAGCGGTACTAGGCGATCTTCTAGCCGCAGACGAGCGGATTCTACCGGAACCTCAACCCACCATCGGGGTGCTGGCCCTTGGTGAAAGCAGTGTTGATTTTGCCGTCCGCCCCTGGGTTAACAGCGACGACTATTGGCCGGTATTATTTGATTTGCAGGAGGCAATCAAGCTGCGCTTTGATGTCGAAGGGATCAGCATTCCATTCCCGCAACGTGATATCCATATTGTCAGTAATACGAAAGATGCTGTTGCCGCATAAAAACGAATTGGTTCAGTACAGGTTGCCAGGTCCTGAAACCGACATGGAATGGAAGTTTGAACCGCGTTAAAGCAATAACAAAAGAATGTAAACAAGCCTCCGGTGGGGTACCGGAGGCTTGTTTACATTAGGTTAAACTCTTACTAAAAATCAGCAATCAAAGTAAAGAGCGAATTCTTCGGGTACTGGCCGCATGCGGACCGGATCGACTTCGGCACTACGCTTATAACTGATCCACATGTCAATGACATCCTCGGTGAACACATCGCCCTTGAGCAGGAAGGCATGATCTGCTTCCAGATTGTTCAGGGCATCCTCAAGTGACGTAGCAACATTGGGGATATCCTTCAACTCTTCCGGTGACAAACCGTAAATGTCCTTATCCAGCGGTTGACCGGGATCAATCTTGTTTTCAATGCCGTCAAGACCAGCCATCAGCATGGCGGCGAATGCCAGATAACCATTAGCTGAAGGATCCGGAGTACGATATTCAATCCGTTTGGCTTTTTCATTGCTGGTGACCGGAATTCGCAACGAGGCAGAACGGTTGCGGTTGGAATATGCCAGGTTAACCGGTGCCTCATAACCAGGAACCAACCGCTTGTAGGAGTTGGTTGTGGGGTTGGTGAAAGCACAAAGAGCCTTGGCATGCTTCATGATGCCACCGATGTAGTACATGGCCATTTTTGAAAGGCCACCATAACCGTCACCGGCAAACATATTCTTACCGTCTTTCCACAGAGACTGGTGACAGTGCATTCCTGAGCCGTTGTCACCATAAATCGGTTTCGGCATAAAGGTAACGGTTTTACCATTACGGAAAGCAACATTTTTCAGCACATATTTAAACCACTGAAGGTTGTCACCCATGGCAAGCAGGGAGTCAAAACGCATATCGATCTCGCACTGACCACCAGTAGCAACTTCGTGGTGGCCACACTCAACGACCATTCCAACTTCCTGTAGCACCATCATCATTTCATTGCGCAGATCAACCATGCTATCGGTCGGTGCAACGGGGAAATATCCCCCTTTATTCTTGGGCTTGTAGCCCAGGTTGGGAAACTCCTCACGACCGGTATTCCAGATCCCTTCAACCGAATCGACAGCGTAGAAGGATTCGTTGGAACTTGAGGCATAACGGACATCATCAAAAATAAAACATTCGGGTTCGGGGCCGAAATAAGCCGTATCGGCAATACCGGTTGATTTAAGGTATGCTTCAGCTTTTTGAGCGATAAAGCGAGGGTCACGGGTATAACCTTCACGGGTGATCGGATCAAAAATGTTACAGATCAGACTTAAGGTGGTCATTTCGATAAAAGGATCAATTTTGGCGGTTGCCGGATCAGGAATCAGCAGCATGTCGGAATTATGAATGGGCTGCCAACCGCGGATAGAAGAGCCATCGAATCCTAAACCTTCTTCAAAGATATCTTCACTGAATTCACTTAATGGGGCAGCAAAATGTTGCCAGATCCCTACGAAATCGAGGAATTTAAAATCTACGAATTTGACATCATTTTCTTTGGCAAATTTGACGACTTCACTTGGTGTCATTGTTTACTTCTCCTTTGAATGTTATAGGACTGTTGGGATATTTCCAGATCCCTTAAAAGCGGCAATCATGAGTACCATCTTGTACGACCCTGATGGCACATTGTGCGATAATAAATCATTAAAGAGCGTCTTCTCCCCGCTCACCTGTTCTGATTCTGACAACTTCATCAATGGTTGTCACAAAAATCTTACCGTCACCGATACGTCCGGTTTTCGCAGTTTCGGCGATAGTATCAACAACTTTGGCGACAAGATCATCTGCCACGATGATCTCCATTTTGATCTTGGGAATAAAATCGACAACATATTCGGCCCCACGATAGAGTTCGGTATGACCCTTCTGTCGACCGAAACCTTTCACTTCACTTACGGTAATCCCCTGGATGCCGATTTCGTTCAACGCCTCTTTGACTTCATCCAACTTGAACGGTTTAATAATTGCTTCGACCTTGCGCATAACTCTTGCCTCCTGTCACCAGATATATATTTCGACCGGGCGCTGATCCCAACCGCCAACACCCACCTAAAAAGCAAAACCCTTGCCATAACGATATAAAAACAATGAAAAATATATTATCTAATATAATCAAACACTTATAGATGACTTAAAAGTTAAGAAAAAGAAGAGTGAGTAGAGATTCCAAACAGTTGCACAAATAATAATCATCAAAATCAAGACTGCACAGAAAACAGACAAGTCAAAATCATCCAAGTTTCTGCAACAAAGTGATGCTTTCGCAATGATGTGTCTGCGGAAACATATCTAGCGGCTGAGTGGACACGACCTGATATCCGCAATGTACCAGAGGTTTCAAGTCGCGGGCCAGGGTTTGTGGATCACAGGACACATAAATCAGATAAGGAATTCCTGCTGCGGTCAGACATTTTATCACAGAATAGGCGCCCGTTCGGGGAGGGTCGAGCACAACAATATCGAAATAGTCATGATTGATTGCAGAGCCGATAATGTCTTCGGCTGCAGCTGCGCTAAAAGCCAGGTTGGTGATGGTATTTTTGTGACTATTACTCTGTGCCATGCGGATTGACGTAACCGATTCTTCAATGCCGATCAAATGCCCTACCCGGCGAGCCAGAGGAAAAGACAGGTTTCCCATGCCGCAGAAAAGCTCCAACACCTGGTGATTTTTCCTCCAAGGGAGGGTAGCGATCAGAGTGTCGACAAGTACCCTGTTCTGTTGCAGGTTGATCTGGGCAAAAGATCCTGCGCTGTAGTTTAGGTATATTGGCGGTTTATCAACATGAATCTCCAACAACCCATCGCCACAAATCATTTGGATGTTTTTTTTGGAGCCAAACTGAACCAGCACGTCGGTATTCAGACCACAGTGGCGCAAACGATCGATCAAACCTGAACCTTGTCCGCCTAAATAGTGCACAACAGCTACGCATTTGCCGCTATCATCAACCGCCAGATCAATCTGGGGAATCTTATCAGCAAAGACAGATCCGTTGATCAGAGCCCTAAGGTCAGTCATCAACCGGTTAAGGCGTTGATCCATGATTGGACACTGATCAACAGCAACGACATAACGACTGCGTGGCCGATAAAAACCGGTGATAAAACGGCCGTCACGGTTAAAACATTTGACCTGGACACGGCTGCGATAGTGCCATTGACCAGCGGAAGGGATAATTGATTTGATGGCAGAAGCGGCAACCAGACACTGGTGACTCAAGGTTTCTACAAACAGTTGATGCTTCCAATGCAGTTGTCTGTCATAGGGAAGGTGTTGCCACTGGCAACCACCACACTCCCCCGCAACCGGACAAACAGGTGTCTGACGGTCAGGGCCGGGTTCCAGCACTTCGAGTAGTTCTGTTTCCAGGTAGTTTTTTTTGGAGCGCACCACCTTGACACGAACCAGGTCTCCGACACAGGTGTGGGGAACAAACACCACGCGGCCTTCAAAACGTGCCAAGCCGGAACCGCCATTGACCAGAGTTTCTACAGTCAATGGCGGCAATACCTGTTGTTCCAACCTGGTTCGGCCTTGTTCCAACGACAAATTTATGCCCGATTTGGTGAAAAATGATCAGCGGTGAATGTCAGGGTTGCAAAGTAATCGTCGATCGTTTCGGCCCGACGGATCAGTTCAACAGTGCCATCAGCTTTAAGCAGCAGCTCCTGTGGGCGCAATCTGGCGTTGTACTGAAATCCCATTGAATGACCATGGGCACCGGTATCGTGAATTGCCAGAAGATCTCCTTCTTCTATCCGGGGAAATTGGCGCTGTATAGCAAACTTGTCGTTGTTTTCACACAGGGAGCCGACAATATCGTAGATTTGATCAGCCGTTTCGTTTTCTTTACCGATAACCTCGATATGATGATAGGCATCATACATGCCCGGGCGCATGAGAGAAGACATACAGGCGTCAACACCAATATAGTTGCGATAGATATTTTTATGATTAATCGCCCTGGTCAACAGACAACCATGAGGGCCGGTCATATAGCGACCACTTTCCATGTACATTTTTGGGACATAGCCGTGTCTGGTCCTAAAGGCCGTAAAAATATCGCCAATCTCACGCGACATAGCGGCAAGGTCAAGGGGCTTCTGCTTGGGACGATAAGGTATGCCGAAACCACCGCCGATATTGACAAATTCAAATTTGATATTGAGTTCAGTGCTGACCATTTCAACGATATCCAGCACCATGCGTGCCGTTTCCACCATGTAGGTGTAATCCAGTTCGTTGGAGGCAACCATGGTATGCAGGCCAAATCTACTGGACCCACGCTGTTTGGCCTGGCGATAGGCATCGACAATCTGCTCGTAGCTGACCCCGTATTTAGCTTCAACCGGATTGCCGATAATGACATTGCCTGATCGTCTTGGACCCGGATTATAGCGAAAACAAATCAGCTCGGGAAACTCCTTTACTTTGTCGATCAGGGAGATATCATCCAGATTTAAAATACAACCACCGTCAGCCAGAGCGGTTTCGAATTCCAGTTGATTGGTGTTATTCGAGGTGAACATGATGTCTTCACCACGCGCACCAACCTGACGACTCTGCAGTACTTCAGCTATGGAGCTGCAATCGAAACCAAAGCCCATTTCGGCCATTATTCGTAGGATGCAGGGATTGGGTAAAGCCTTGACAGCATAATATTCGCGAAAACCATCCAGGTGAGAAAATGCCTGTTTGAGCTGCTCACCGGTTTGGCGGATACCGATCTCATCGTAAATATGAAAAGGGGTGTCATAGTGTTCTGCCAGCTGGCTGGCGATAGGGTATAAACGTGATTTAAAATCTTCAGAAATAGGCATAATGACTCCTTTATTGTCAAAATCTTGCAACTAAAAGTTTTAAGGGGGGTGGGAAATGAAATTTATAATTAGTTAAAATCATTCATATTCAACACAGTGTCAAGGGGTGAGCCACCGATTTTTCACAGATAGCCAAGAATTTGGAATCCCAGCAATCCCAGATAGGCCACATAACTCAACACCAGCATACTGCCAAACCAGCGTGACAATCGATAGCGTTCGCGCCATGCAGCACCAAAAAGACAGCAGGTCAGAATACCCATAACCAGACAATCTCGGTAGAGAATCTCACCACCGATATCAAGAGGGTGGATAACCCCGGCAATACCCACGACCGCGAGGGTATTAAAAATATTGGAACCAATAATATTGCCCAATACCAGATCGTGTGCTTTTTTGCGAGCGGCGGCAACGGCAGCAGCCAACTCCGGCAAAGAGGTTCCTATCGCCACAATAGTCAGACCAATCATCAGGTCACTGACACCCAGAGCGGTGGCTATTTCAACCGCCCCCCAAACCAGCATTCGGGAACTTGCGACCAACAGGACTAATCCGATAACCAGCCAGAAAATTGCCGGTTTTAATGGCAAAAATGCTTCATCACCATGTTCTGACGCTGCCAGCAATTTATCAGTGTTTTTATGTCGCAAAGCGATCATGACCCACCAGACAATGACCGCAGCAAAAGCCAACAGCAACACGACGGCATTGAGTCGACTGATGGACAGATTCCACAGCAGCACAATTGTCAACAGGGTAATTGCAACCAAAACCGGCAATTCATAGCGGAGAATTTTGGCAGGGACCGGAATCGGGCTGATCAAAGCAGTGACGCCGAGAATCAGGGCAATATTGGAAATGTTCGAACCATAGGCATTTCCCAACGCCAGACCGGGATTCCCCTGTACAGAGGCAATGGCGGAGATCAGCATTTCAGGTGCAGAAGTACCAAAACCAATGACGACCATCCCGACCAGCAGCAACGGCATACCGGCATGGCGCGCAGTTGCGGCGGCACCGTCAACAAAACGATCAGCACTAAAGACCAACAACATCAAACCACATATCAGAGCAACAACAGGCAGGATCAAGACGATTTATCTCCGGGACAACATAAAACAGGTTGATCTCTGTGACCAACATCAAACGAGACAGTGATATTTCATCTACCCTGTTCTGATGGCAGCATGCCGAAAAAAAAACCGATCAGCGCACCAAACAGGGCCCCTGACCAGGGGCTGACAAAAGCACCTCAGGTACTGCCGGCACACTGACCGAGATACCCGAAGAACGCACCAGTTACACTACCGCCGACAATAAATATCAGTAATTTTATCAAACGATTTTTCATGGATTGATTACTGGTATCCTTTTTTGGCGTTAGGACCTAATGGTAGTAGTGCCACAATCAGGACAGCGAAGGGTCCGATCATCAACCCAATCACAAACCACAGACGACAGTTACGTCCCCGGCTTTTGGCCACAGCATAAGCGCCACAGGCCATGACAATCCACAAAACGAAAAAAGGAAAACTGTTCATCATACTAAAAAACCTTTCAGATCAGATCGGCCAATGGACTAAAGCTGATTAACAAACCAATCTTTTGCCAACTGAAGGTACAGCAAATACAAACATCGGTAAAGATAAACCCTTTCTTAAAACTGGCTCTTCCCTTTGATTTTTTTTTGAAGTTCGTTATAATGAAACTACATCAGAAAGGAGGAATGCCTATCGAAGACGAGACACAGCAGTTGAGAAGGTTTTCCACCCCACCGGTGTTATCAGGCACCGGCAATTCCCGTGACAGGGAGAATTCTGAAGGCAAGACGCAGTAATCGTTGAAGGCCCGCTACTATAGTGGGCCTTTCACTTTTTAAACAGTCTATCCCTTTCCAGGCGGTAATAAAGATCTACTCCGGACTCCTGGCCAAAACTCGACTCCAGTTCCAGCCGGGATGAGAGCCGATAACGTATTCTGATCTCGTTACTATTGTTGAACAGAGAATAACCAAGGCTCACATAAAGATCAGGGGTAATATATTTACCGGTGGTGATAACTGCGTCGCTGGCATTACCATCCCCGGCAGAAAATTCAAGCACATCCAGCCCCAGACGCCCTTTCAGACGTTCCTGCAATACAATGGATTCTCCTTGTGATAGTAATGCTCCAGTGGCTACCATCAATAAATCAGTGTCGCCGCCACTGCTATCGAGGGGTCGACCTAGCACGACATAAGACAACACGTCCGCGTCAGGCATAGCCGGTTCCGAATAGAGGCTGACTTGTGGCTCCTGAGGTGTCCCGGTTACTCGCACCCCGGCCCGGACCTCTCCGGCGCGGCGTATCGCCAGAATATCGAGAGTTGGATAGCGTAAAGGAACACCGGCAAAATACAGATCGCCACGTTCGATATCCAAGGAAACACCGTAGGTCGAAAAACGCCCGCGTTCTACAAATAGTTGCCCCTGCGCTGCAATATCCTGCCGCTGATCGCTGTATAAACGCAATGATCCGGCAATCCGCGCCTGCAGGTCGGCAACATCAAGCAATACCTGTTCTCCGAGAATGAGATTAACATCAATATCGTGGCGAAAAGTTGTTGTTCGTCGTTGAGTTTCCTGGCGATCAACAATGACCAGATCCGGACTGTTTTGAACTACCTGATTACGGGTTTGATCTTCGATCATCACCTGCGGAAGGCTTAAATTTCCACGCACACGAATGGTGTCAAAATTACCATCGATCACCAGTTCGGGGCTGATCTGAACAACCAGATCACTTAAATTAAGCAACTGGAATCCTTCACCCGACAAGGAAAAATGGTAGCTGTTGGGGGACCAGCCAAGCAGTTCCAGATTTCCCTTTCCGCTGATTGTGCCGCCAGCAGAAGTCATTCGCAGGGCTGACAGGTTGAGTTGTTGTCCATCAAGTTGTGCTTCGGCATAAATATCGGCAATGCGGATTCCGGCTGCAGGTACGAATAATTCCGCTCCTTGAACGCTGGCAGTGCCGGCAAAAAACGGCTCACCGACGGTACCGCTGGCGCTCAACAACAGCTCCATTTCCCCTTTGCTGTCGTATACATACTGAGGAAAGAATACCGTTAACAGCCCGCTTTCTTGCAGCAATGAACTGACCTCTGCGAAAATCGGGGTGCTGTCCACCAGGTTGATCGGCATGTGCGCGGGTATCCCGACCTCAAGTTTGCTGTTGATATGGCCAAAATCATGTACCAGGGTTGCCTGAACCTGCAGGGCTTTTTTCTGCCAGGATAACTCTAGACTGGCTTTTTCAACATTAACCTCCATTTCTTGTTCATCATCATACCAAAACAGGGAACCCGCACTGATGTCTGCTTTACCATGGAGATCAAAGACATTGTCTGTGGACCACCAACCCTCCATATCACAGGTAAAAACTCCCTGGGCAATCATATCCGCCGGCAACCATGGCTGAATCAACTGCAAAGGCACCTGCCGGCACGCTAACGACATGTTAGTGGCATCAGGCAGCTCCATGCCCGGCGGATCAGTTGAATCAAGATTAAACAGCAGATGGGCCGTGGAGCCGGTATCGACACGAATATCTCCTGTCAGGCCATCCATCCCCCAATTTAGGGTTAATCTGGTGCTGGTATCCTGCAGATGCATCTGTTGATACTGAAGATCGGCATTGAATTGCGCAGCAAGGTGGATTTGAGTGTTTTTCGGTTGATGCTGCACAGACAAGGCTCCACCTGAGACCCCCTGGACCAATGAAGGGTCAAGCCAATTACTAAAAAGGTCCAGGGGCAGTTCCGACCAATCAAGAGCTAGCTTAAAGGACTCTGCCGCAGGCAAAAACTCCCCTTGCAGACGGACGGATTGCTGCGACCCCGCATCGAGCAATATTTCGGAAATCCTGATGTGCTGGGGTCCAATGGAAAGGGAGGCAGGATGATTGAGACGCCATTGACTCTTTGGAGTATCAATGATCAGCTGTTGCAACAGTGAGGTCCAATGGGACTCTGACCAGCTTGCCTGCAGTGTGGATTCCATCCTTGTATCGTGCGCCTGGGCGCTGATGTCAATCTGATGGTTGATCAGGGTACCGTTAACCTGCAGATCAATCATATCAACCAGCGGCAGTACGTCCTCAGAACCCAGCTGCTGCAATTGAACTGAAGCAGAAAGGGTTTGATCGACATCAAGACGCAAGTGAGAGTTCAATGCACCCAGCTGCCACCGATCATAGGAGAGATCAGTGCCGGCAAGGTGAAGGTCTGCTTGACTGCCATCTTTCCCATGATTAAACCATCCTTGCGCGGTCAGAACTCCCGCAACCGGTGGGTATAGGTCAGCTAATTGTTGAATCGACATGGTAAAATTGATATTGCTCTGTAAATCACCCTGCGCCTGCAACTGGGCACTGTTACTGAGCAAATCCAACCGATGAAGAATCAGATTATCATTTTTGTAGTCTGCTGTGATAACCCCGGACAAGGGGTATTCATAAAGAGTTGAGTCGTACAGTTCGACATCAATATAAGCCTGTGGGGATCGCTCATCATGACGATATCTGGCCGCCAGGCTGGCATTGAGCAAACTTTTACTGTCCGGAAGAAAGGGTTCAAGGGACAGATCTTCAATTTGCAATTGCGCCGCCAACTCCAGGGTGTCCAGCCAATCAAGATCAAGATTCCCGCTGATCTGAGCTTCGAGCCATGAAGCATTGATCTGTTGCAGCCGAAGGTGCTGATGATCACCTGAGAACTCTGCGGCCAAGGTAGTTGTGACCAGTTCATTCCCCTGGGTCGTCAGATCAAGCTGGCCTTGAAACTGGGTTTGTGCATAGCTCAGCTCAATATTTCCATTCACAGTCAAAGGGAGATTTGCTTCCTCAGTTAAATCAAGATCCTGAGGAAAAATAGTGACGGACAGGGCTGGACCATCACTATCGAATTGCAGCGTCCCTGTTGCCGCAACAGAGCCCGGCCGTTTGGCCTGGTGAAGTAAAAGTTCGGACAAGGCCAACCGGTTTTCCCCCAGGGAGACATCGGCTTGCAGGAAAAATGGCTCCAGATCAACCAGCTGCAGCTGCAGATTGATTTCCCCCGCTGTGCTGTCAGCATCAACACCGGCAAGGGAAGTTGTAACCAAAAAACTTTCCCAGGACTGATCGTCCTCAGTATTTTCAATTGTTGCCGCCAAGTCCAATGCCGCTTCAGCCAGATCAAGATCCAGTGTTGCAGTAACGGAGAGATCATCAATACGCAAACGAAGGTCGTTGATTGACAATTGTCTCTGGTTAAAGCCTATGGCCGCATTCAGTTCTTCTACCACCCTGATGTTATCACCCCGAACAATTGACATATTTTTCAGATCAAGTTGAGCAATATCAACCTTCAGTAGATCGAGGATTGCCGGCAGCTGTGGAATCTGCAGTGCAAAACCAGGTTGTTGTTGGGCTGGCTCAGTTTGAGGCAATACCAGAGAAGTATCTGCCAGAGCAACGGTAGAGATGGACAAATGAAAGGGATAAAGTGATGAAACAGCCATATCCAACTGGACATGGCGAGCTCGCAGGCTGACCTGTGACTGGTCAATCTCCAAATCAGAGATACTCAGCCCACGCGCCATGGAGCCATCAAGCTTTGATGTTGTGATCCTGGCATCAAGCTGTTGCGCCAAACGACTTAAAGCAAAGTCCGCACCGGCTGAGGTGTAGAATAGCCAGATAGCAGCACCGACAAGCAAGCTGACAAGCAGACAGAAAACCACGAAGGTGACAGTCAAAGCTCTTACCATGCCAACCCCAGGCTGAAATGCAGACGGTAACCGTTGTCCTTTTCCCCCAGTTGCCTGGCCAGATCCAGACGGATCGCACCAATCTGGGTAAAGTAACGAAGACCTGCCCCGGCTCCCTGCTTGAGTTCATAATCATTGAAGGAGTCAAAGGCATTGCCGACATCATAAAAGGTGGCGATTCCCCACTTCTGCAGGAATCTTTTTTCCAGTTCGATACTGCCTACCAGAAGATGTTTGCCGCCGACCACCTCACCTTCATCATTGAGGGGTCCAAGGGAATTGTATTTAAACCCTCTGACGCTACGATCACCACCGGCAAAATAGCGTAACGAAACCGGCAGGGTATTAAATTCATGGCGATGCCAGGTTGTGCCTCCACGTAAACGGAGAAAAACAGAAAAGCGTTGTGGCAAGGGTATCAGTGTCGCGGCATCGACAGCAAGTTGCAGCAGGGAAGTATCAGAAAACCAGTTTTCATCTGCGCCCTGCAATTCAAGCTGAATTTTACTGCCGCGCTGCGGGGTCGTGGGGTGATCCAGCTGTTGCCAACTCAAGCGCAATCCTTGCAGTAACAATTGGGTGCGTCTGTCACTATCAGCAACGCGTGATCGCTCCGATGTTGCACGAACAAACAACGACCCCCTGTAACCACGACCAAATGAGCGCCGATATTCCGCTTCGCCAAAAAACTCACGGCGATAATAGGTATCAACATCTTCCTGTTCGCTACCAACGGTCAACAGAGTCAGGCTGTCAAGACGGCGACGATCGGGGATAATATAAGTCGTTTCAAACTGCTGACGCCATTGGGCAATAAGTAGTTTACCCACCAACTCGTGAGCAGCACCCCACAGGTTCAAGTGGCGATAATCAAAGGATATCCTGCCTCCGGTATCGGTACCATAGCCGATCCCCGGGCGCAAACGATGACGCGGTAATGGCAGCAGCTCAATTTCCACCGGCACCTGATGATTTTCCGTCTCTTGTGTCATGGACTGAACCGAGACGGAACGGAAAAGATCTGCATCAATCAGATTTACCTGGGTTTTACCCATCAGACTGTAGGAAAAAACATCACCTTGACGATAACTGACAAAACGTTTAAGGAATCGCTCAGGATACCCGGCCCGATCTACATAATGGGTAGCACCGAAATGATATTGCTCACCGGTGGTAAACTGCAGGTCGATCTCGGCACGTCGTTCCTGCAGATGAACCTCTATCATATGGACGTCAAAAGTGGCATCCAGATAGCCAAGGGCAGCCGCTTTCTGACGCAGAACGGCCTTGCCCTGCTCATAGAGATCCTGCCGTAAAACATCATTAATCTGTAATGGAAACTGATTGACTAACCGTTGCAGTTCAGGATGGTTTGATCCGGCACCAGAAAGTTCGAAATGGAATGTTGTGATCAACAACGGTTCCCCGGCATCCACCTCAATAATGATACGAAAGTGATCTGATGACGGCTGTTCCAGCCGGGTTGAGACAGTACTGTAGAAATAACCATAAGGTTGGATGATTGACTTAACTAATCGCGGCAACTGGCGTTGATAAGATCCCAGACGTTGACGGTTAAGGCGCTCATCGCCGTCAGACAATATTGGCGTAGTCAGGGCATCTTTGACAATCTGCTGCAGGAATGATTCACTGCTGCGCACATCTACATCAAGGCGAGTAGCATAAGCTATAGACGGTGTGATGATGAAAAAAAACAGAAACAGATTAACAAGACGCATCAGGTGTCAGAAACTCAAAACCGGGATAATTAATATTATCATCAAATAACAGAGTGAACATAGTTTTACCATTATAACATTAATTTGACCTGACTGTTGTGCATTCAGGCAAAGAAGTTAAGCGTAGACTTCGCTGAAACCGGTCTTATCTTTTGGCCCCCGGCAAGAGCAGTGTCAACATGAAGACCAACAAGGATAAACCCAGACCAAAAAACAACGGAGGAACACCGGTTATGGGAAAAAAACCGAGCAACACAACTGCCGTTGGCGCTACCATAATTGAAACTAAACCAGCCTGACGCCAGTTGGTGGTGGGTAAAAAGACAGCAAAAAGCAAAGGGAAACAGAGGGTGGCCCCGCGCAACCCCATGGACAAAAAACTCCAGTCCATAATCGCAGAACCTAAGTTAGTCAGCAGAAGAACAAACGCTGCAACTAAAACGGCCAGGGTGATTAATCGAAATATCAGCAATTCTGATAGCTTATTCTGCAACCAGTAACGTAACAGATCGACTTTCAGGGTGGTAGCCACACCGAGAGCAAGGCCAGCTGCTGTACCTACTGCTGCAATTAACAGGGCAGCAAAGGCAATACCGGCAAAACCGGACGGCAAGTGCTGCAGAATAAAGGTCGGCAGTGCCAGGGCGCTCTGGATTTCCGGCATGGTCTGGCGCATAAATAAACCGACCAGGATACCGAACAGTCCCAAAGGGGGAATCAGCGCCGCACTGAGCAGGGCGCCGCGCCGCGCTACGCTGCTATCGGTGGCAGAAAAAATTGCCTGCAAATAGGTCTGGGTCGATATAACACCTACCAGCATCGACAGCAGATCAGAGACCCCCTCTTTGACCCCGTAGCCAAACAGGCTGAACCAGGGCCAGGCGGCAAAAGTGGTCGTCAAACCACGCCAGCCACCGGCCAGTTTAAGAGCTACCAGGCCCGCCACCGCCATGGTCAGGTAGATCAGCACCATTTTGATCATACCGGTCAGGCCGGCAGATTTCATCCCGCCACCAAGGGTAAAAAAAGCCACCAGCAGCACGGAAATAGTGGCACTGACAACCATCGACAGATCAAAAAGAACCGCTAAAATTGCACCGCAGGCCAGCAGTTGGGCAACGATCTGGATAAACATGCCGGCGGCGGTAAAAAGACTGGCAGCAGTGCGTACCCCTTCACCGTGGTACAGGGCAATAAATTCAGGAATGGTCTGGGCCTGACTCTGACGTAGAGGAACGGCAACAAACAATCCAAGGAATAAACAGGCCAGTCCGGCACCAAGGGTAAACCACCAGGCTGACAAGCCATACATAAATGCCAGTTGGGCGGTACCAATGGTAGAAGATCCACCGACAAGAGTACCGGTAATGGCTCCAAATACATTGAAACTCGATGCTTTACGTCCGCTTAAGACGTAATCAGCACCGTTGGTCGCCTTGGCCTTGCCACCCCAGGCCAGGTAAAAAATTCCGGCCAATGTTACAAAGAATGCCAGAAGAAAGGAAAAATCCAGGATCATGGGATCAACCAGCGTCAGATCATCGCTAACAGCAGACGATCAGACAGCAAAATATTTGGCCTGGGGGTGATAGGCGACAATCGCAGAGGTGGTCATCTCCGGCACCATTTCATAGGTTTCCGTCAAGCTGACCCCGATCCGCTCGGGATGCAGCAGTTGAAAAACCGGCCCATGGGCCGCCAAATCGGGACAGGCCGGATAGCCAAAGCCGTAACGTGAGCCTTGATAGCCTTGCGCCACATAGGCCGTCATGTCGGTATGTCCAGCCTGGATTCCCATCTCGATGCGCATCTGTTCATGCCAGTATTCGGCCAGGGCATCGGTCAGTTCGACGCCCAGGCCATGGAGCATCAGGTAATCATGGTAGCTGTCTGCGGCATAGAGTTCATAGGTGACCCGTGCCAGTTTTTCGCCAATAGTCACGACAAAAAAACCGGTCTTATCCGCACCCTCCTCTTCACTGTGATAGAAATCGGCAATACACAAGCCGGCAGCACTTTGCTGGCGCGGGAAATCGAATGGGTAATTCTGCCCATTATGTTGAACAACCAGCTGGTTCCCACGGCTGAAGCAATTAAAGTAACCATAAGTGACTTTAGGCTCGAACCAGCCCTCGCTTAAACCTTCTTTTTTAAGCCTCTGGTAGAGGGGCAGCACGGTTTCACGCTGCAGGCATTCATACTCATCTTTAGTCATCTTGCCACGCCGATAACCCCAACGACCTCTGAACAGGGCCGGTTGATTGAGATAATCAAAGAGTATTTCCGGATCGATGTCGAGCACTTGACGGTCACCAATAAAAGGAACCGGTGGACAATCCCACTGACGGTCAATAACGGCGATCGGCGCACCCGGGCGATTGGGTACAACATTACTGTTGGACCAGCTTGTCGAGGTTAACTCCCCGGCTTCAAAGGCGCGAATGGCCTTAAGGCCATCAAAAGCATCAGCGCAGTAAACGACCGGAGCCTGATATTGTGGAACACAATCCAGCGCAACATACTTACGGGTCAGAGCTGCACCACCAAGCAGCACCGGCAGGTTGAGACCAGCATCGCCGAACTGGGCAAGATTGTCTTTCATCAGCAAGGCTGATTTTACCAGCAGTCCGGAAAGACCGATAACATCGACCTCAAATTCTTTGGCTTTAGCAATGATTTCCTCGGCCGGCACCTTGATGCCGATATTGAAAACCTTATAACCATTATTGGTCAGAATGATATCAACCAGATTTTTACCGATGTCGTGAACGTCACCGGCAACAGTGGCAAGGAGCACCTTGACCTGTCCTTCCTGGTCGAGCTTTTCCATGTAGGGTTCGAGCAGGGCGACGCTGAGTTTCATGACCTCGGCAGACTGCAGAACAAAGGGAAGCAGCAAGTCGCCACGGCCAAAAAGATCACCAACCTCGCGCATTGCCGGTACCAGCAGACGGTTGACGATATCAAGTGGCTTCCAGCGTCCACGCAATTCAGCAAGCAGGTCTTCGAGGTCATTCTTGTCACCTTTGAGCACTTTTTCGCGCAATTGCTCTTCGAGGCGCAACTGCGGAGCATTATCATTTTGATCGCTATCCGTAGTAGCTTGCTCGAAATAATCAATAAATGCCATCAATGCATCAGGCTGGCGATCGAACAACAGGTCATAACAAATCTCGCGATCCTCTTCACTGATGGCCGAATAAGGCAATACCTTGGCCGCATCAACGATGGCGGTATTCAGTCCAGCCTCAACCGCTTCATGCAGAAAAACGGAATTGAGGACCCGGCGTGCGGCCGGGCGCAGCCCGAAACTGACATTACTGACCCCCAGAGTAAAACCAACACCAGGAAGTTCGCGGCGCACCAGCCTGATCGCCTCAAGGGTTTCAATAGCTGAACGACGCATGGTTTCATCACCGGAACCAACAGTAAAGGTCAACAGATCAAACAACAGATCCTGCGGCCGCAGTCCATGGACAGTTACCGCACGATGGTAGATCTCCCGGGCGACGGCCAGCTTTCTGGTCGAAGTCAAAGCCATTCCTTCAAGATCGATCACCAGTGCGACTAACGCAGCACCGTATTTTTTTGCCAGTTTGCAGATGCGATCGAGGCTCGCTCCGCCATCTTCAAGATTGATTGAGTTAATAATGGCACGACCCGGATACAACGGCAGGACCTTTTCCAGGATATCGGGACTGGTCGAGTCAAACATCAAGGGGGCTTTGCAGGATCCAGCAAACAGTTGGGTCAAGCGGATCATGTCGGTCAATTCATCACGACCAGCATAGGCAACACACAGGTCAATGACCTGAGCTCCACGGGCTTCCTGATCCAGAGCAACCTTCAGACAGGCGTTATCATCCTCAGCGATCAGCGCTTCTTTAAAAGCTTTTGACCCATTGGGATTGCAACGCTCACCAATTAACAACGGTGGTATTTCCTGATGTAATTCAACGGCCTGATATAGGCTGGCTACGGAAGCTTTCATTGAACCACCTCACGCGGGGCCGGAGTAACGTCTTTAAGGCGCGCTGACAAAGCGGCGATGTGAGCCGGACTGGTGCCACAACAGCCACCGACGATGCTGACCCCCTGCTGGGTAACAAAGCGCCACATCTGTTCAGCAAAATCTTCGGGCGCTAATGGGTAATGGGTTTTGCCATCGACAACCTCGGGCATCCCCTGATTGGGAATCACCGAAATTCGTCCAGGCCAATGCTGGCTGAGATAATGAACATGGGAAACCATGTCTTTGGGACCGGTCGCACAATTCAGTCCTAACGAAAGCAAAGGAAAAGGTTCAAGGGTGGCTACAACGGCTGCAATATCGCTCCCGACCAGCATCGTCCCCTGCTGTTCAATAGTAACAGAAGCCAGGACCGGCAGTTCCAGCCCCGCAACTTCAAGCATTTCAAATGCCGTAATGACAGCAGTTTTGGTCTGAAGCATGTCCTGACAGGTTTCAATAATCAGGCAATCCACACCGGCATCCAGAAGGGCGGTTATCTGCTCTGAGGTTGCAGTTTTTAAAGTATCAACATCAATGTGTCCCAGCGAGGGCAGCTTGGTTCCCGGCCCGACTGAACCGGCAATAAAGCGCTTCTCCCTGCCGGCGATGGTCTTTCTGGCAATTTCTACGGCCCGGATATTGATATCCCGCACCTTGTCCTGTAAACCATACTCACCCAACACAATGCGTGAGGCCCCGAAGGTGTTGGTTTCAAGCACCATGGCACCAGCATCAAGCATTTCACAATGGAGTCGCTCTATGTGATGGGGAGCGGTTAAATTGAGGAGCTCGTTGCATCCTTCGCAGCCATCCCATTGTGCAGGAATAATATCAAAAAGCTGCAGATTGGTTCCGCAAGCACCATCAAAAATCAGAACAGGATATTCCGTCAGTTTCATCAAAAAATCCATAGAGAAGGGTTAGGATAGATAACCTCAATACCAGCACCGAGTAACAGAGTCTGCACGAAAAATTGTAGTTATAGTAACCAGAGCAATTGAGCCTGTCCAGCATCAAGATTTATTCCCTTGACATATGTTTATTAAGACTTATTATTAATATCTAACTATTTATGATACAGTAGCTTGGATGAGCTGCCCTCAGTGTCATAAAATCGGTAGGTATACCATGAAAAAAACTTCACAGCATACCAACATCATCAAGTTGATTGAGAATAATCTGCAATTGCCATCTCCCCCTGCCATTGCCGTCAATATCTTGAATGCTGTTCGAAAAGACGAGGCGCCACTCACAGCGTTGGGTGACGTAATAGCTAAAGATCCGGCGTTAACGGCAAAGATGCTCAAGATTGCCAACTCCGGAATGTTCTACTCAAAAGGCAATATATCCAGTATCCAAAGGGCCATGGTTGCACTGGGAACCGATGTCATCAAGAATATCGCTCTTTCCTTTGTTATCTCTTCAGACTATCGCGACAGTGGAAAATCTGGATTCAATATGGATCGCTTCTGGCAGCAATCGGTCGCAGCAGCTGTTGCGGCAGAACTTTTGTCACGCGAACTGAATCAACCTAACGATAATATTTTTGTCACTGCTCTGCTTAAAGACATTGGCATCCTGGTACTTTCCCAAGCGAAAGGCGACATATATAACCGGTTGATCACTGAAGTGCATGAGAATGACCATCTGGTTGACGCCGAAAACAACCTGTATGGATATAACCACGCTCAGGTCGGTTATGCACTGTTGAAACACTGGAACCTGCCGGACGATATCTGTGAGCCGATCCTAAACCATGTTCATCCCGACTGTGCGTCCGAAGAGAGCCGCCAAACAGCTGGAATTCTTTGTTTTGCCGGTCAGCTGGCCTCCCTTTGTCGCGATTATGGAGCAACGACAACTGCACCGGTATTACAGGAACATCTGGAAAAAGAATACGGACTTACAGACCAACAGACCTACCGTCTGCTTGATCAAACAGCAACTGAAAGTAATGAAATTATTGAGCTGTTTGAGATTAAATCAGAACAAATGGTACCGTATTCCGTTCTTTTACAGCAGGCCAATGCCGAGTTGACTCGCATCAACTTGAGCAAGGAACAGATGGTTCTGGAACTCAACGTCGCCCGGACCAAATCAGAACTGATGACGCGCCAGCTCCAGGAAAGTAATGCACGTCTGCGCGAGCTGGTATATCGCGATGGTCTCACCGGGCTCTATAACCATCGTTATTTTCATGAAACCCTGGATAAGGAACTGTCGCGCGCCAGACGTTATCATTCTTCCCTTTCCCTGATCATCTTTGACATTGATCATTTCAAAAAAACCAATGATCGCTATGGCCACCCTGTAGGTGACATCATCCTGATGAATATTGCCAAGGCCGTTTGTTCAGCTGTTCGCCCCTGTGACATTGTCGCCCGCTACGGTGGGGATGAATTTGCCATTATTCTTCCTGAAACCGGCACTGAAGGGGCAAGGGTCTTTGCGTCACGCTTACGGCGCTGTGTTGAAGGAATTGCCACCAATCATCTGGATCAGGTGATATACGTCACCATGAGTGCCGGCTTGACCACGACCACTGCGGAGACCAATGAGGTTTCTAAGGACGAATTGATCCTAGCTACCGATCAGGCACTGATGCTGTCAAAAAGTAGTGGCAGAAATCAGATATCATCTCTGGATATGCGCCACATTGACAGCTGAAGATTGACGCTGCCATGGTGGAAGAGAATAGTTTCTGGATGTAAAAGAGCCGTTTCCGGACAGAATCTAGCTGGATACCCAACTACTTACATGGTAACTTCTTGTATATTGTGATTAAGTCTCCACAATAACAGGGCTACCATGACTGAATCATCACCTGCAAAATACCGGCTTGAATCCGCTGATAATGACTTGTTGCTTCATCTTATTGGCGACTGGTCTTATTCTTCCGGCATTCCTGCCGCACCTCCTCTTCTTAGTCATATCAACAACACGAAAATTGCTACTGTGACCTTCAATACTGATCAACTTCAGGCTTGGGACAGTGGCTTGATGACCTTTCTGATTGAGCTGATCGATTATTGTGAACAAAACAATATCCTGATTGACAAAACCCATCTGCCCCAGGGAGCCAGGCGTCTACTGAACCTGGCCTATGCGGTTCCTGAACGTAAGGGAACGCGCCGAACCGTACTGGGACAACCGGTTCTGGCAAAAATCGGCAACGTGACGATTGAGATGCATCGTTCATGGAACGATATGCTGACTTTTATAGGGGATTTGGGTAAAGCGACATGCAACCTGTTGCGTGGGCGTGCACGTTTGCGCATTTCTGATCTGTTCTACCAAATTGAAGCGGCCGGACCGTCCGCCCTGATGATAATCACCCTGATCAGCACCCTGGTCGGCATGATTCTGGCCTTTGTTGGCGCTGTACAGCTGCGCCTTTTTGGTGCAGAGATTTTTATCGCCAACCTGGTTGGACTGGGGATGGCACGTGAGATGGGAGCCATGATGACGGCGATCATCATGGCCGGTCGCAGCGGATCGGCCTATGCCGCGCAAATTGGCACCATGCAGGTTAATGAAGAGATCGATGCCCTCAAGACTATGGGGATCTCCCCCATTGAATTTCTCGTTTTGCCGCGCCTGTTGGCTCTTTGTATCACCATGCCGCTGTTATGTATCTATTCAATCTTTATGGGTATATTTGGTGGCGCCGTGGTCAGCGCCGGACTCTTTGATGTTTCTTTTTACCAGTACTACCTGCAGATACAGGACTTTGTTGAATTAAAACATTTCATTATCGGAATTCTAAAAGCTGCTGTTTTTGGTGTGCTGGTGGCCAGCTCCGGTTGTTTTCGTGGATTACAGTGTGGGCGCAGCGCCTCAGCAGTTGGTTTTGCCGCCACCAGTGCAGTCGTCACCTCGCTGGTGCTGATTATCGTTGCTGATGCGATTATCACTGTTATCTGTCAGGTACTGGGGGTTTAATGTCACGCGCCACTCACCTTCAAGTAAAAAATCTGACCATGGCTTATGCTGACACGGTAATTCAGCAGAATCTCAGTTTTTGTGTTAAGCGCGGGGAAATATTTATTATTATGGGTGGCAGCGGTTGCGGTAAAAGCACCCTGTTGCGTCATTTGATTGGTCTGATGGCCCCGGCCTCTGGGGAGATCCTGATCGATGACACGAATATCTGGGGCACCTCCGTTGAAAAACGTACCCGGATGATCAGCCGCAGTGGCGTTCTCTACCAGAGTGGTGCATTGTTCAGTTCCATGACTCTCGGCGAAAATATAGCGTTGCCCCTCTCTGAGCATACATCTCTGATGTCTTCCCAGATTGAAAAAATTGCTTCATATAAACTGTCACTGGTTGGTCTGGCTGGGTTTGACGACTATTATCCTTCAGAAATCAGTGGTGGCATGCGCAAACGTGCCGGTCTTGCCAGAGCGATGGCTCTGGACCCTGATATTCTGTTTGTTGATGAACCCTCAGCTGGACTTGATCCAATCAGTGCAAAATTGCTTGATCGGCTGATACTGGAACTGCGAGACAGCCTGGGCACAACCATCGTGATGGTCACCCATGAGTTGGAAAGTATTTTTTCGGTAGGTGATACGGCAATTTTTCTTGATACTGATGAAAAAACCATGATTGCATCAGGTCCACCGAAACAACTATTAAAAGAATCTACCGACTCCAGAGTCCGTAATTTTCTAACCCGCAGCGTTTAATCCTGCTATTGTAACAGGGGTTAAAGGAAGACCATGCACACAAGAAAAAAGGTTGATCCACGAACGATTGGCATTTTTGTTATCGGTGCCGTTGTCCTGATTGTCGGGGGGTTGATTTTTTTTGGCCCCGGGGGATTTTTCACCGAAACCAGTCGTTACGTCATCTATTTCGAAAGTTCGGTGAAAGGCTTAAACGTCGGCTCGCCGGTCCGTTTTCGCGGGGTGAGGATTGGTCAGGTGAGAGAAATCAGCATCAGGGTTCGCCCTGATGATCTCGAATTTCATATCCCTGTGGTGATTGAACTGGATCCTAAAAAAATCAGGGCAGAAGGCTCTGAACTGGGACTTTTTGAAACATTAAAAACCAGCGTTCAGGCGGAGGATCCGATTTTGCCATTGATCGCTGAAGGCTTAAGAGCTCAGCTGCAACTTGACAGTCTGGTGACCGGTCAGCTGTTTGTTAATCTCGATATGGTTCCGGAATCACCGGTCTCAAAGGTTGACCTGCCCAGCGACTACCCGCAGATTCCTGCTATCAGCTCAAGCCTGGCAGAACTGACAAAAACCTTTGAGGATCTACCCTGGCAGCAACTGGTCGATAAATTGATGCAATCAGCTGATGGAGTACAGCGGCTGTTCAACTCATCACACCTCCACAATGCCGTTGCACAGTTTGATACCACCACCGCACTGCTCAATGAGCTGCTGATCGAGATGAATGCCGGTATTCCGGCAATAATTGATAACGTAGAAGAAACATTAAACCGATCGCAAAAAACCCTGACCGGCATCGATACAAATATTGAGGCCGCCTTCAAAGACGTTCAGCTAACCCTCGCATCCGCAAGACTATCCCTTGCTGCCATTGAGGAACGGGTTGATCCGCTGGCAGAGTCCTTTGATCGCGGGATGGATGCTTTTGCTGAAGCTTCAGACAAAGTCACAGCGACAATGAGCCAGGTTGAATCCCTGACCGCCGAAAACTCCCCCCTGCTGCAGCAGTTCAGCCTCACCATGCAGGAACTCAATCGGACCTTGCGCAGCCTGCACACCCTAGTTGATGAAATTGAACGTAATCCGCAAATACTTTTGCGGGGTCGAACGGTGGAGGAATAAATGAAGATATATCCTTTCGTGATCCTGACACTACTCGTTGTATCGACTCCAGCTTGTATTCAATTGGGAGAATCCGTTGTTCCCAGCCAGTATTATATTCTCGAACCCATGTCCAACAACAGTGAACCATATTCACAAAAAGGTTTAAATATTGCTGTTGAAATAATCGAATTTCCAGAATATTTAAAGCGTCCCCAGATTGTTCAACATCAACAAAATGTGATTTATTTTACTGACAAAATGCGTTGGGCAACGCCGCTGGAAGGGCAGGTTCTATCACTGATAACCAGCAACCTTGAACTATTACTGCCTGAGGCGACCATCTTCATCAGCCCCTGGCAGAACAACCGCCATGCAGATCATTATCTGCAGCTATCAGTAAAAAAACTTTCGGGGGAATTAGGATATCAGACCGATATTGATATTCACTGGCACACTGTCGAAAAGGACGGTGAACAACACAGTGGTCAATTCGTTGATCACCGCTCCATCAATGACAGCTATGAGGAGTTTGTCAGATCATTAAATCGTAGTCTGGAAGAATTCAGCAAAAAACTGGCGCTGGAACTAGCGAAGCCGAAACCCTGAAGGGCCCGGCTTCACTCATCAAAAAACTGATATTGAGTCCTCAAAGTCGAAAAAAGATCCTGGCCAGAACAAAATGGTTCAACCGTTGCTGATTAATCTCAACGCCCGTTCCAGCCGGCTGATTGAACGCTGCTTACCAAGAATCTGAATAATGTCGTAGATACCGGGACTGGCCGTGCCGCCGGTTAATACCACCCTCAGAGGCTGGCCAATCTTGCCGAATTTCAGTCCAGTAGTTTCCATCACTTTGGCAAAGGCTTGTTCAATGCCATCGTGACCAAAATCACTTTGTTGCGCCAGCACATCCCGCACACAGATCAGCATGCGTTGTTGCTCTGTCGTAATAAATTTTGTTTTGGCCAACTCATCAAAAATGACTTCGTCACGATAATAAAAGGCAGCTCCGGCAGCCATTTCAACCAGAGTGGCAGCGCGTTCCTGTAAACTTTTAACAACCTCTACCAGATCGGGACCACCTTCGATACTGACCCCTTCTGCAGCAAGGAACGGCAGTAGCAGTTTCGCCAGGCGCTCGGGATCACCTGTTTTAATATAATGACTGTTAAGCCACAGCAGCTTTTCCGGATTGAATACACCGGCGGAGCGACCCACCCCTTCCAGACTGAATTTTTCAATCAGATCGGTCATGCTGAAGATCTCTTCATCCCCCAACGACCAGCCAAGTCGCACCAGGTAATTAACCAGTGCTTCCGGTAAATAACCCAGGTCTTTGTAGGCCATGACCGAGGTTGCACCGTGGCGCTTGGACAGACGCTTCTTGTCAGAGCCGAGAATCATCGGGACATGGGCAAACTCAGGAACCTGGTAGCCCAGTGCCTGATAGAGCAGAATCTGCCGCGGGGTATTATTGAGATGATCATCACCGCGGATCACCAGGGTGATCCCCATTTCCGCATCGTCAACGACAACAACAAAATTATAAGTTGGACTACCATCGCTGCGCTGAATGATCAGGTCGTCGAGTTCCTCATGGCGAAAGGTTACTGTCCCCTTGATCCGGTCAGTAACAACGGTTTCACCATCCAGATCGGGTAATTTGAATCGAACAACATGGAGTGCATCAGGATGATCATTACGTTTGCGACAGGTACCGTCGTACTTGGGCTTATGTCCCTGTTCCATCGCCAGTTCTCGCTTGGCTGCGAGCTCTTCTGCGGTACAATAACAACGGTAAGCTTTACCTTCGTTCAGCAACTGCATGACTTTTTGCTGGTAAAGTCCAAAACGTTCAGTCTGATAATAAGGGCCCTCATCGCAGCGCAAACCAAGCCATTCCATGGCATCGAGAATAGCCTGCACCGATTCTTCTGTAGAGCGCGCCAGATCGGTATCCTCAATTCTTAAGATAAAGGTACCCTGCTCTTTTTTGGCCAGCAGATAATTAAACAGCGCGGTTCTGGCGCCACCGATATGAAGGTATCCCGTTGGACTGGGAGCAAAGCGTACACGCAATGTTGACATGAAAACTCCTTGAGTTTTTTTACATTAAGAAAGATAAATTTAGCTCATTAGCAGTCCAGCATAACCGACTACCCGACTGTTATCACCACTCTTTTCACCGGAGTGGCTGTAGCGAACCAGCTCACAGCTCTTGGCTCCCAACAGTTTGGCTGCCTCCATCACCGCCACCACAGCAAACACACCACACATGCTGATCTGCTGATCAACCACCACCTGATAGAGCCGCTGTGGATCAAAGGCGGTCATCGCATCGATAGCCAGGGTATCAAGCCGAACATTTTCGGCGGCCGGCAAAAAATGATTCATATCACTGCTGGCAACCAGCAGGACCGGCTCCTTCCAGCTTTTAATAGCCCGGGCCATGCCTGCACCCAGCTCAATCAACTGCGCCGGGCTGGAATGCTTTATCGCGATGGGAACGACTTCCACCTGCGGCTGTACATATTGCAGAAAGGGTAGCAGTACTTCAAGGGAATGTTCCTGTTGATGTGCGCTGTTATCGAGTTCCAGTTGAGGAATTTCGTCCAGCAGATGAGTGCGTAAATCTCCAGCAACTGCAACATCTCCCAAAGGGGTGGTCCAGGCATCAACGGCACTGACCGCCAGCTGTTTTCCTCTGCCATGATGATTGGGACCAAGCAGGATCACCTGGTGCGGCACCCGAATAAGGGATATCACGTCGCCGGCAACATCACCGGAATACACATAACCGGCATGGGGCAACACCACTGCCGCAGCCTGCTGCTGCTCTCCATCGGCAATAAAGGTTGCAAGCTGACATTTCAGTTCATTCGCACTGGCCGGATAAAAAAGACCGCTAACAACGGGTTGACGAATCATGGCACCTCCAGTGAATGAAAAATCTGCTATAGATTAAAAACGATCTTGACGCCGATCAACATCAGTACCACAGCAAAAATCCTAATCAGCTTGGTCTGACTGGTTCTACCGGCAAGACGCACGCCCAAACGCGCACAAACCATGGTTACTGGTGCCACGAGAAGCACTACCAGCCAGTTGACATAGCCAATGGAATAAGGGGCAACGGCTAACTGCTGCATACCATGCCAGACATAACCTGTGACTGCAGCCAGAGATGAAACGACAATTAAAGCACTTGAATTGCCTACCGCCAACCGCATCGGCAGATGCAACAATAACAGTAGCAGCGGAACCGTGACAATCCCGCCCCCGATACCAAAAAAAGCAGAAAAAGATCCACCGATCAATCCAACTGCGACAAATTGCCAGGGACGGGCACAATCAATGCACTCCGGCGGCAGATAAGGCTGTTTAAAAAACAGCAGCCGAACACTGATAACAATCTGCAACAGACCAAAGCAAAACTTGAGGATGCTGCCGGAAACCAGGGACGCAATGGTGGCTCCAAGCAAACCGCCAATGACCCCACCGATGGACAGGTACAGTATCATCTCACCATGAATGTTGCCACGCTTGCGATGGCCGAGAGTGCTACTGACAGCGGTTGGCAGAATAATCGCGAGGCTGGTGCCAAAAGCGGTATGGACAACCAGCTCCGGAGAAAATCCGGCAAGAGGAAAAAGCCACAAGAAAAGCGGTACCAGGATAACGCCTCCGCCAATGCCCAGCAACCCGGCGAGAAAACCGGCGATTATTCCAAAGGTGATGGTCAGGCTGATAACCTGGGGAGTCAGAATATCCATGGAAAATAACCGAAAAAAAAGTGCCAGCCGTTAAAGGCTGGCACTTTTGAATTATTGGAGGCCCCGAGCAGATTCGAACTGCTGATAAAGGTGTTGCAGACCTCTGCCTTACCACTTGGCGACGGGGCCGATATACGCCGCTCAGGCGTGCAGCTTGAATTACCAAATAGACCGTAGAGTGTCAAGGAGAAAATCCTTCCGTTTACAACAAGCCGCGGACAATAAATCAACTTCACGACCTTATTCTGCTCCCTGTTTTGTCGCCACAGGCCAGCGAACACGATAGATGGCTTGAGATTTTTCATCGCTGATAAATAAATCGCCCTGTCCTGAGACGGCCATAGCATTCGGTATCCCCCATTCAGGATCCCAGCCATGTACAAAATCCATCACCTTCCCGCTGACATCACCCTGGTCATAGGGTAAACGGATAATTTTCGGGCCGGGACGGCTTGAGCGATCACTACTTCCACGACACACAATGTAGATGCTGTTCTGATACTCCTCGGGTGCTCTCAGCCTGGAACCGAAGACGAGCCCCATGGGCTGGCACAGAGGGGGAAGATCAACGTTAGCCGGCACGGTATCATGACATAATTGTTCCGAACCCAGTTGCGGATCGGGCGTTTTTTGACCATAGCAATAAGGCCAACCATAGTGTTCCCCCGCGCTGATACGATTCAGCTCATCGGGTGGAGAACCCCGTCCCTGCAACTCACGGCTGATATCGGTTGCCCATAACTGACTGGTATCCGGGGCCACCGCCATGCCCAGGCTATTGCGTAAACCATAGGCATATTCACGAACTTCAGCGATGTCGGGATCAATCCTGATAATGGTCGCCCGCCGTTGATCTTTCTCTTCACAGGCATTGCAACGTGAAGCAATGGAGAGATATAGAAAACCATCGCTATCACTGATTAGCGCGCGCATCCAGTGACCACCATCATCCGGCAAGCCATCAAGCAGAATTTTTTCTGCATCAACCAGCAGGTCAAGATTGCTGTCGATCAGTTCAAGTACCTGATAAGGTTCAGCGACAAACAGTCGCCCGTTACTAAGGGCCAAACCGAAAGGGCGATCCAACCCGGAATGATAAAGTATCGGGTGTTCCCTGGACTGCCCTGTGCTGATCTGATCAATCAGATAGATTGCACCAAGATCCGACAAGGTCACGTACATCCGGTCATCAACGATCAGCATCTGGCGGGCCGGGGCCGGCAGACGGGCAATCAGCTGAATGGTAACGGGTGATGAACTTTCAAGGAAACGTTCCGTCATGAACTCTGACAATTCATCAACGACAGGCACCTCAATGCTGACCGAAAAGAAGTCAGGACTTGTTTCCTTAAGAGCTGACAGGCGCGGGGTGTGTTGAGGAAAAAATTGGTTGAGCAGCGCCAGGGCGGCGAGAGCTGTGACCGCCAGGGTCAATACGGTAGCCCGGATATGGGTCAGTTTGAGCATTAACCCCATCCCGCTGCCAAGCAGAAAAACCGGCAACAGCAGATAGAGTGAGGCACGGCCAAACTGCCCAGTCACCAGAAAGGCACTGAGCCAGCCTATTAACAGCAGCAGAAACGCCATCAGCCGTTGTAGCTGTTTTATCATAAATATGGCCTATGGAATCAGGTGATGATCTTAAGGTTAGCACAAAGGCGGGCTTTATAAAGGGGTATCTGCAATAGAAACAAGCTCATCATGATAACGGATAATCCGTGATACATGACAAGTAACCGCAACGGCAGCAACATAGCCTTTTGCCGGAACAAAAAAACACCCGAACTCCGGCATGAACTCTTTTTTCATCTCACCCAGCCCGATTCCCAACATTTTTAATCTGGCTTCTTTAGCTGTCCAAAGGCGGTAAAATCCGCGATGTTTGCGGGTTATGGGAAAATCAGTGAACAGCGACTGTTCAGTTTCATCAAAAGCATAGTCAGCTAGCTGTTGCAGATTGTCTTTAATAACTACTTCTTCGATATCTACTCCGACATCAGGCCCGGAGGTCAGAGCGAGGACGGCCCAGTCCCCCGAGTGGGATAAATTAAATTTGATCCCTGAACGATGCCCTTTGTCGAGAAAGGGTTTTCCCAATTGACTGTAGGTAAACCGGATAGTAACAGGCGAGCACTGAAGATACCAACCGAGAATCCGTCGCAAGCTGGAGCGAGCGGCAATGAATCTTAGCTGATGCAGAGGATTTATAAAACGATCAGCACGTACAGATTCATCTGCTGATAGTGATTGCCGCGAAACAGCCGCAGCTTGAACAGAAATGTCGATGCGAAAACGCCAAAGATGCACCTCATCAGCCTTTATCAATATCGACGTTGTTGGCGACTGCCAGAGTGAAATGTTAATGGTCACCAAACG
>RRYU01021575.1_pt1 | contig 83540 bp, 63 predicted proteins | sample 2162651 | NCBI WGS metagenome assembly RRYU01 (sample SAMN10267283, study PRJNA491782) | microbial mat metagenome | isolation source: biomat in the production well | place: Japan: Minami-Kanto gas field, natural gas well KTG3 | collected 2017-06 | reverse complement strand
CCCCCCGAGTCACCCCATCAGATCCCTTGGTCGGCAACGCGCAATCGCCCCGCCCTCCGTCTCTTGTTCAGACGCTATCTGTGCCAGATCGACGAAGGTGAGCCCAAGGGGGCGGCAAGAACCCTTGAGACCCTGCTGCGCCTCAATCCGAAGGACAATCACGGGGTGCGGGCCGAGCTGATGAATCACTATCTCCGGGAAGGCGAGGATGAGCTTGCCCTTGCACTGGCGCGGCGCTTCCCGAACGACGCCCTGGCCGATCTGGCCTACGGCGAGGTGCTGGCACTCTACCGTCTCGGCCGGCAAGACCGAGCGCGCCTGGTACTGACCACCGCCGTCCACCGCCTGCCCCGCATCCCGCAATATCTGACTCGAAAGCGTATCAAGCGCCCGCGTCTGACCGCCTCTGCCGGGAGCACCCCCGGTGGCGATGACCAGGCATGGATGTACCGCCAGGCCATGCGCGACGTGTGGGAGGCCGAGCCCGGTATCCTCGCATGGCTGAGGCGACTCACCGCGTGAGACCTGATTCAGCGTCTTATGGCATCTTAATTGCGCTCATATTCGTATTGCGTGCGGATGTCAGCCAGGGATGACGAATCGTCAGCCTTCCTGTTCTGTAGGGAGACGGCCCGGGCCCCTCTGACAGGAATGGCACTCCTTGCGCGTTCTGCGAGCAATATGGCCTTTGACGAGCCTTGACCGCCGTCTTCGAGGCATCACCCTCGACAACCAAATTCACGTCAGGAGCACCACAATGGAAGGACACTATCGGATCCTCTATGCCGGCGACCTCATGCCTGGTCGGGCGCTGCAAGAGGTGATTCCAAGGCTGGCGGCAAGGTTCAAGCTGACCGACGAGCAGGCTCGTGATCTGATCCTTGGCGGTACGGGTCAGGTCCTGAAGCACGACTTGACCGCCGATTCGGCACGACGTTATCGAGATGCACTCACCAGCGTTGGGCTGCGCGTCTCGATCGAGCCGGAGCTACCGACGACCACCGGCGAGGATCCACCTGCTCAGGTGCAGGAACCGATTGCCGAGCGGGGCGACTCGGACACCTCGAGGCGATGCCCGAAGTGCGGGGCCGACGAGGTGTCCGAGCTCACTGGCATCTGCCAGGCGTGTGGAATCCTGGTGGAAGGCGACCGCGCCAATCGCGGGATGGGTCCAGGCAGCGGGACGGCCCCGGTCGACAACATCGATGCCCCAAGGCCGCCGCGACAGGATGGGCAGAACGACCGTCCGAAGGACCCCGCATCCCTCCCCGCTGGACAGGGTTGGAGCTGGATCGCGGAAGCATGGCAGCTCTTCAAAAGACAGCCAGGCGCTTGGATCGGTGCGGTCATCCTCTTTTGTCTGATCCTGATCGTCGTCAGCCTGCTTCCCCTGATCGGTGGACTGGCCGTGACGATCCTGACGCCGATACTGAGCGCGGGCCTCGTCATCGGCGCGCATCAGCAAGACAAGGTCGGTCGTTTCGAGATCAGCCACCTGTTTGCCGGCGTGTCCCGATACCCGGGCCCACTCGCTCTCGTGGGGCTGGTCTATCTGCTGTTCGCCATCGGTATCGGCATCCTTGTCGCGTTGATGTTCGCTGCGGTCTTGACCTCTGTATCGACCACACTGAGCCTTGAGACGATGGACCCGAACGATGTCGGCCTGTTCCTCTCGACCCCCCTACTCCTGCTTCCCGTGCTCGTGGCCATGCTGTTGGCTATCCCGCTCGCAATGGCCATGTACTTCGCCCCCAGTTTGGTCGCGCTGGGCCAGGTTCCCGTATTGAAGGCGTTCAGTCTGAGCTTCTTCGGCTGCCTGAGGAACATCCTGCCCTTTTTGGTCTATGGGCTGGGCGCGATGCTCATGCTCATCCTCGGCACATTGCCCTTGATGCTCGGACTGCTCCTTGTCCTTCCCATCCTGACCATTGCCGTCTACACGGCCTACCGGGATATCTTCAATCATTGAACCGCATCGTAAGCTGAACGTTTTGTGATGGAAGCCCGCGCCGGCATCAAATGACGGCCTTATCCAAAGACCGGCCGGTAGGGTGGATAAGCGAAGCGCATCCACCTTCCACCCGCGCAGTCTGCCTCAATGGGGTGGTGGATGCGGCGCGAGCAGGCGACAGAGGCATCCCGAGACGATCTGCCGCGCGCCTTATCCACCCTACAGGCTCCGGGCCGGTGGTGCTGAACATCCTCCAGGTAGGGTGGATAAGCGCAGCGCATCCACCATCCCCGTCGGCCCCGAGTACCGTTAGCGGAGCGCATCCACCATCCCGTCGACCCCGGCGGACGGTGTCTAGCCCCGGACGGCCTTTACCGGTCGGCGGCGGCCTTCTCCCGCCAGGCCCGTGCCGGCGGGCTGAAATGCGGGGACGAGATGACGCTTGCCGTTTCCGATCAGATCGGCGCGCCCCATCGACTTCAGCGCCTCGCGCAGCAGCGGCCAGTTCTCCGGGTCGTGATACCGCAGAAATGCCTTGTGTAAGCGTCGCTGACGCTGCTTGCGCACCACCTCTACCTGCTCCGAATCGCGCGTGACCCTCTTGAGCGAATTCCGACCCGAATAATACATGGCCGAGGCGGTCGCCATGGGCGTCGGCAGAAAACCCTGGACCTGGTCGGGGCGGAAGCCGTTGCGCTTGAGCCAGAGGGCCAGGTTCAGCATGTCTTCATCACTGGTGCCCGGGTGGGCCGCGATGAAATACGGAATCAGATATTGCTCTTTGCCCGCCTCGCGCGAATAACGATCGAAGAGCTCTTTGAATCGATCATAGGTCCCGATTCCGGGCTTCATCATCTTGCTGAGCGGACCCGCCTCGGTGTGCTCGGGGGCGATCTTGAGATAACCACCGACATGATGGGTCACCAGCTCGCGGATATACTCCGGCGAGCGCACGGCCAGGTCGTAACGGAGCCCGGAGGCGATCAGGACGCGCTTGATGCCGGGGATCGCCCGAGCACGTCGATAGAGCCGGATCAGCGGGGTCTGGTCGGTGTCGAGATTCGGACAGATCCCGGGATAGACGCACGACGGACGTCGGCAGGACGACTCGATTCGCGGATCCTTGCAGGCAAGTCGCCACATATTCGCGGTCGGGCCGCCGAGATCCGAGATGGTCCCCGTAAACCCCGGAGTCCAGTCGCGGATCTCCTCGACCTCGCGCAGGACGGACGCCTCCGATCGACTCTGGATGATGCGCCCCTCGTGCTCGGTGATCGAGCAGAAGGTACAGCCCCCAAAACAGCCACGCATGATGTTGACCGAGAACCGGATCATCTCCCATGCCGGGATCCGCGCATTTCCATAGCTGGAGTGGGGTCGGCGGCTATAAGGCAGCTCGTAGACGCGATCCAGCTCCGTCGTGGTCAGCGGGATCGGCGGCGGGTTGAGCCAGACATCACGATCGCCGTGGGCCTGCACCAGGGCGCGAGCGTTCCCGGGATTGGTCTCGAGATGGAAGACTCTCGAGGCGTGGGCATAGAGCACAGGATCGTCCCGGACCTGCTCGAACGACGGGAGCCGTACGACCGTTCGATCCCGGTCCAAGCGCTGCGGGCGAGGATGAAATCGGACGGCCCGGGCGCGGACCGATGGCCCCGATCCGCTGGCTTGCTCCGCAGTGGTGTCAAGCCTCGAGGTGACGGCGGCCGCCGACTCATCCGAACCGCCCCTTTTGGAAACGCTGGCATAAGGATCCGGATGCGGGTCCACACGACCCGGCTGATCGAGCCCGCTCGAATCGATCTCGCTCCAATCCGCCGGCCGGCCGCGGGTCATGAAGGCGGTCCCGCGCAGATCACAGATCTGATCGATCGGCTCACCACGTGCCAGACGATGGGCCAGATCGACCAGCGCACGCTCGGCATTCCCGTAGATCAGGAGATCCGCCTTGGCATCCATCAAGGCGGATCGGCGTACCCGCTCGGACCAGTGATCATAGTGAGCAATGCGACGCAGGCTCGCCTCGATGCCACCGATCACGATGGGTACACCCTTGAACGCCTCGCGGGCACGCTGAGCATACACGGTCACCGACCGATCCGGGCGACGGCCAGGGGCACCATCCGGGGTGTAGGCATCGTCGGAGCGCAGCCGCCGGTCCGAGGTATAGCGGTTCACCATGGAGTCCATGTTCCCGGCGGTGATACCAAAGAAAAGGTTCGGCCGCCCGAGCCGCTGGAAGTCCTCGACCGAGGTCCAATCCGGCTGGGCAATGATGCCGACACGAAAGCCTTGCGTCTCCAGAAGTCGCCCGATGATCGCCATGCCGAATGAGGGATGGTCCACATAGGCATCCCCGGTCAGGATGACGATGTCGCAACTGTCCCACCCAAGTAGGTCCATCTCGGCGCGGGACATCGGCAGCTCGGGGGCAGTCCCAAGCTTGTGCGCCCAGTGCTTGCGATAGGAGAAGATATCGGGTGCGTTGTTCATGCGACGGAGAGCCGGTGAGCGTCAAAAGGGGTCGAGAGTGACAGGCCTCCCGCCGGGGTCACTGCACTCTCGCCGAACAAGACGCTGATTATTTGCGATCCTTGGCCGACTGCAAGGGCTGATCGGGTCGGGCTGACGGGATTGCGCCCGTCAGCCCTCCCACACCACCGGACGTGCGGTTTTCCGCATCCGGCGATTGGATCCAGCCACCGTGATGAAGCGGAGTGTACGCCGCTGGTCGAGGTGTTGCTGGGGCGGATCGAGCAGCTGCGCGAGTGGGGCATCGACATTTCCTTGGTTTTGATGAAGTTACGCACGATGCTGCCTCGCGGTAAGCCGCACTGGTGCAACGCTGCTGTCAGTGAGCGTAGCTCGAGTCTCCGGGTCGTGCAGACTTTAGCAGGCATGAATCAGTTCCAAGATGCCGTCCCGGACGACGGCATGGAATTCCACCTCATAGCCTTCCGCGCCTCGAAAATAGATGATGGTCTGACCGTACCTTCGCAGTGCGTTGAATATCAGGTGATCGAGGTATTCGTGAAGGCTGTTTTTGCCACAGGCGACACCCCGGGATTTCAGATCGCTGTGAAAGCGGTTGATGCTGAGCAACGTCGCCGCGTTTCCCGGGCTTCCGGACTCCCGGGGAGGGTTCGATTTCCTATCCCCACACCGCCAAGGAGCGTATCCTAGGCGCGCTCGGTCGCGGGCAGCGTCGGGGGGCGCTGGACGGACCGATCCATCAACGGGGTCCGAAGCCGACTTCGACCCCGCACGAGGCTCCGGTTGCAGTGTTGCGGGCCAACTTGCTGGTTCTTTAACGCTCTGAGGGATTTTCTATGTCATCGTTCGGTACGAGTTTCGCCATCCTGTGCGCCCTGGTGGCGATCGGGTATGGCGTCTGGTCAATGAAATGGATCCTCGGGTTACCCGACGGCAATGCGCGGATGCGCGAGATTGCCGCAGCCATTCAAGAGGGCGCCCAGGCCTATCTCAACCGCCAGTACACGACCATCGCGATGGTCGGTGCCGTGCTCGCCATCCTGATCCTGATCTTCCTGAGTTGGGAGACTGCGCTCGGCTTCGTGATCGGTGCGGTGCTCTCCGGGGCCACCGGCTACATCGGCATGAACATCTCCGTGAGGTCCAATGTGCGCACCGCCCAGGCCGCCCACAACGGACTCGACGCCGCCCTGCAGGTCGCCTTCCGCGGCGGTGCCATCACCGGTCTGCTGGTCGTGGGCCTTGGACTCCTGGGCGTTGCGGGCTACTACGCCATCCTGGGCGGCGCCGGCGGCGATCAAGCGCATATCCTGCACGCCCTGGTGGGCTTGAGCTTCGGCGGCTCGCTGATCTCCATCTTCGCCCGGTTGGGCGGCGGCATCTTCACCAAGGGCGCCGACGTGGGCGCCGACCTGGTGGGCAAGGTCGAGGCCGGCATCCCCGAGGATGACCCACGCAACCCGGCGGTCATCGCCGACAACGTGGGCGACAATGTCGGTGACTGCGCCGGTATGGCCGCGGACCTGTTCGAGACCTATGCGGTGACCACGGTCGCCACCATGCTGCTCGGCTGGCTCCTGATCAAGGACACCAGCGCCGTCGTCTACCCGCTGGTTCTCGGCGGTGTGTCCATCATCGCGTCGGTCGCCGGCACCTTCTTCGTCAAGGCGACCGAGGGCCAGAAGATCATGAACGCCCTCTACAAGGGCCTGATCGTCGCCGGCGGCATCGCCGCGGTCGCCTTCCTGCCCGTGACCTTCCTGCTCAACCCGGTAGGCGACGGCGCCTACGCCGAGAACTACGGCAACTTCGGCATTTATCTGTCGGCCCTGGTCGGCCTGGCTCTGACCGCGGCGCTCGTCGTCATCACCGAGTATTACACCGCCACCGAATACTCCCCGGTGCGTCACATCGCCGCCGCCTCCCAGACCGGCCATGCCACCAACATCATCGCCGGCCTGGGCATCTCCATGAAGGCGACCGCGGCCCCGGTGCTGATCATCTGCCTGGCGATCCTCGTCTCCTTCTGGCTCGGTGGTCTTTACGGCATCGCCATCGCGGCCACCGCCATGCTCTCCATGACCGGCATCATCGTCGCCCTCGACGCCTATGGCCCGATCACGGACAACGCCGGCGGCATCGCCGAGATGGCCAAGATGGACGAGAAGATCCGCGCCATCACCGACCCGCTGGATGCGGTCGGCAACACCACCAAGGCGGTCACCAAGGGCTATGCCATCGGCTCCGCCGGTCTGGCCGCCCTGGTCCTGTTCGCCGACTATACCCATGCCCTGGGTGAAGGCGTGTTCGACTTCAGCCTGAACAACCATATGGTTATCATTGGCCTGTTCATCGGCGGCATGGTGCCCTATCTGTTCGGTGCCATGGCCATGGAGGCGGTCGGTCGCGCTGCCGGCGGTATCGTCAACGAGGTCCGTCGCCAGTTCCGCGAGATGCCGGGCATCATGACCGGCACCCAGAAGCCGGATTACTCCCGCGCGGTGGACATGCTCACCAAGGACGCCATTCGCGAGATGCTGATCCCGTCCCTGCTGCCGGTGCTGCTGCCCATCCTGGTCGGCCTGATCCTGGGCCCCGTGGCCCTGGGCGGCATGCTGATCGGCACCATCGTCACCGGTCTCTTCGTGGCCATCTCCATGACCGCCGGCGGCGGCGCCTGGGACAATGCCAAGAAGTATATCGAGGACGGCAACTTCGGCGGCAAGGGTTCCGAGACCCACAAGGCGGCCGTCACCGGCGACACCGTCGGCGACCCCTACAAGGACACCGCCGGCCCGGCCGTGAACCCCTTGATCAAGATCATCAACATTGTGGCGCTCTTGATCGTGCCCTTGTTGACGTGATCCCCGGTGGCCGGGACGCGTGCCGCGTCCCGGACCACGGCGGCGGCAGTGTGCCGCCGCTCTATTAGAGGCCCGCAAGGGCCTTTTTCTTGCGCTGGGACCGGCCCACAGCCTGGTCAGCCACTCCTGTTTCGGCCCGAGCGTCGAAGACGGCCGGACCCGCTTTCCCCACACCCCGCGCACTGAAATCCAACGCGATCAGGGTCATTCCCAAGCTGTTGGAACTGTTCGAGCTCGAGGGCTGCATCCTGACCATCGATGTGATGCAATGCAATGCCATGCGATCGGACGTGCTGCCGCACCAAGATCGTCGCGCAGAACGTCGAGCAAGGCGGCGACCATGTGCTTGGGCTGAAGGGCAATCGCAGCACGTAGGGCGGCAACCCCTTGCCGCCACGACCTCTCGGGCGCCTCCCGACGGCCGCAGCCACGGAAGACCTCCACTCCGGGTGCCCTGCGGACACCCGGGTCGGCATGGGGATGCCGACCTACAGTTGATGATGACATGGGATGCCGACCGACGAGGTTGGGCAAAGCGCAGCGTGCTCAGCAGCAACGGCCAGGATGACGGCTAATGCGCCAAGGGCGTCTTCGGCTGAGGACTTATGTGCGCTCGCCCTGGTCGCTGCGCGCATTCGGGGATGTCGTCTCCAACCATTCGAGACGTTTTTCGAGCTGGTCGATCGTCTGCTGCTGTCGCTCGATTTGCTTCAGTAGAGACGGGAGGCGGGTGAGCGCAGCGCTCTCGCGAAGGGCTTGTTTGAGCGGATGCGCCGGTGTCCCGAACATGGCCGCATTCGCCGGCACATCCTTGATGACGCCGGATTGACCGCCGATGCGTGCGCCGTCGCCCACCGTCACATGGTCGGAGATCGCAACCTGACCGGCCACCACGACGCCTTGGCCGAGCGTCGAGCTGCCCGCCACCCCGGATTGGCTGACCAGGATGCTGTGCGGGCCGATGGTGACGTTGTGGGCGATCTGCACCAGGTTGTCGATCTTGGTGCCGCGCCCGATACGGGTGATGCCGAGTGTCGCCCGATCGACGCAGCTGTTGCAGCCGATCTCCACATCGTCCTCGATCACCACACGACCGAGCTGCGGCACCTTGCGATGCCCGGTCCCATCCCAGCGAAACCCAAAACCATCACCGGCGATGCAGACACCCGGGTGCAGAGTACAGCGGTTTCCCACCACCGAGTCGCGCAGGATGTTCACGTTGGCGCCGATCGAGCAATGGCTGCCGATCTGAACGCCGATGCCGATATAGGCCCCCGGCCCGATGCGCGAGCCCGCCCCGATCACGACACCGGACGCGATCACCGCGCAGGCGTCAATCTCAACATCCGCATCCAGTCGCGCCTCCGGGTGCACGACGGCACTCGGATGGATGCCCTGGCTTGGCGATGCAGGGGAGAACAAGAGGGCAATCTCGAAGAAGAGGCGGCGGGGCTGAGCCACGCGCAGAAGATGCTTGCCGGCCACAGCCGGAAACGGCTCGCCGACCAAGACGAACAGAGCTGCGCTCCGCGCGACGGCATCTGCCTGCCCGACGTCTTCGGCGAAGCACAGATCCTGAGGTCCGGCCTGATCAAGGGTGCTCACACCCTGGATGTCGGTGTCGTCCACGACCGGGAGTTGGAGATCCAGCCGCTCGTAGAGCTCTCGGATAGATAGCCTCATCCCGCTGGCCAGTAGAAGGACTCGGCGACGGCACCGCTCGCGGGAATCACGACCTGCCGTGTCTGAGCCTGGCCGGCATATTCGACCTGCAAGACATATTCGCCGGGGGCGAGATTTGCGTAGAACCAGGGTCCGATCGTGATCGTCGTGAGCAGCCTGGGCCCTGCGGCGTCATCGATCTGAACCCGAATGTTGGACAGATAGGCCCCGGATCCGGCAACCGCAAACAAGAGCCGCAGGTTGTACTGAGACTTGATCTGCTCCATCGCCTCGCGCTCTGAGGCGCCGATCCCGCCGCTGACATGAGGCACGCCCAAGGTCGACTGACCCGGAAGCCTTGGCGCCGAGACCGACTCAGGTGCCAACTCAAGGGCAGGGGCGGGCTCCGGAGCCGAGACTTGCTCAGGAGTCGGGATCGGAGTCGGACCCGGGACGAGCTCCGGCGCAGCTGTCGCTCCAGGCAAAATGGCTCCGCCCGGCAAGATGGTTCCCGGTGGCAACAGCATCCCATCCTGCAGCACCGTTCCTTCGGGCAACGTCATCCCATCAGGCGCAATCCCCCACTCGACGGTCGCTTGCTCGATCGGCCTGACTGCCTGTGCCTCCTGTCCGGCTGAGTCCTGCGCGAGCGTGGGTGTCCCAACGAGACAAGCAACCATCGCGATCGCCAACGATCCTTTTTCGTTTCTTTGCAACGTCATCACGCCTCCAATCGATGATCCTGATTCAAGAATTCTGGATTAAACCATGCCCAGAGCAAAAACCGACGTCTTATATCAGAGACCCACGTAAGGACAACAATCGCCTCATCCCTGACGCGGTCTAACCCGGAAAAGGAGTGCTCACGCCAATCCCGCTCAAGACCAAAACATCCAGCGATTTGAAACGCGTCTGCTCCGAGGCTATTGGATCACGACAAAGCGGAGTCAATGCGGACACCCCGAATCTCATACCGGACGCATTTCAAGCGCACCCACTCCAGCGGCTGGGAAAAAGGCTCTCGATCACCCCGGAACGATGCAGCACGGCAACCCCGAGCACATGACCGCGATAGGTCACGATGATCTGGCCCGGCGGCGTCGCTGCGAGTTGGTCCGGGGTCGGGTCGAAGGTCTCTCGCCGCAGGTAGGAATCGCGCTGCCCCCTCTCGAGCGCAACCCGGAAGCGCGTCGCATCGCGCCCGATCAGCATCGAGCCACCTGTACTGGGTTTGGGCGGACGGGTGTTCGTGCGGTGGAAGAAAAGCCCACTGGACGCTGCGCCGGGCACAGCAGGAGGTGCGTGGTCGGCCGCCATCAGGTGAATACCGCGCCGGGTCTGGCGCTGGGCACGATAGGGTCCCCAGTAGCCCGCGCCAAGACCGTACTTGGCATCCAAACCATCGAGCCACTCGGCCGCATCCGTTGCATCCAAGCGAGCGACCTCGGGTTCCGGATCTGCCGGTGCACTGGCGTCCTTCTCCAAGACGGCCATGAAGAAGCCACCCGTGTCCCGATGATGGGGCCAGACGCGCAGACAGCGCGTCAACTCGGACGACAGCGCCCGGCCCTCCCAGCAAGTCACCCCCGGCGCGGTGACGCATCCTGGAATCGACGCCGGCAGAAGACGCAGTAGGCCGCCGAACTCGGCCAGGATGTCCGCAATCACCAGCTCGTTCTCCTCCGGGGCGAAGGTGCAGGTGGAATAGAGGATACGACCTCCCGGACGACAGCGCTGCACGGCCTTGCGCAACAACGCCCGCTGGCGCGATCCAAGACGGATGCTATTGGCCGGATCGAGTCGCGCCAGCACGGAAGGGTTGCGGCGCACCGTACCCTCGCTGGAGCAGGGCGCGTCCACCAGGATGCGGTCGAACTGTCCACTCGCGGTCGGCCAGTTGGCCCCGTCATAGCAGGTCGTGGTCACATTGACCACGCCCAGCCGATCGAGATTGCCTTGCAACGCCTTGATCCGCGCATTGGAAATGTCGTTGGCGATCAATGTTCCCCGGTTGCCCAAAGCAAAGGCGATCTGAGCGGTCTTGCCGCCCGGCGCCGCGCATAGATCCAGGACCCGCTGACCCGGCGCCAGGTCCATCAGCATCGCCGGCAGTTGGGAAACCTCCTCTTGGGCATGGGCAAGGCCAGCGCAATACCACCAGTGCCGTCCGGCTTTGGTGTCCGCGGTCAGTCGCAAGGCCGCGGCAAGACCGGGCACGGGCTGCGGATCCAGTCCCTGCTCGGCAAGCAGCTCCGCCAGCTCCGCGACCGAGATCCGGGTCGGATTGGCCCAGATACAGGGAGGCAGCGGTCGACCGAGTGCCGCGGCAAAGGCGTCCCAATCGTCGATCAAGGGACGGTAACGAGCCAAGGGCGAGCCGGCGATGTCGGCCGGCGTGAGCAGGGCGGTCGCCTGAGCGCGCGGCAATCGACGTTGCGAAGGGTTGGACTCGATGTGTCTGGGCATGTGATCGGGACGAGATCCAGGCGTTTGAAGCCTCTTAAGAAACAATGTTTTTTGGCCAAATCGGCCTGCTTTCGCACAAAACCGCGGGCTCATGTCGGACGCGGTTTAGCTCCCCGGAGCCGGTCCAGCCGGGCGACGAATTCACCGATCAGGCGCACATAGAGCTGCTCGCCCAGGACCGCGTCCTCCACATCCGAGTCCAGGCTGGGATTGTCGTTGACCTCGATGACGACCGGACCGGTCGGTGTCTCTTTGAGATCCACACCATAGAGCCCATCACCGATCAGATCCGCAGCCTTGAGCGCGGTCTTTAGGACCGCCGCCGGAACCGCGTCGATCGGCAGGGTCTCGAAGCCGCCATGCTCGTGACGGCCGTCCGCTCCGTGTTTCACGATCTGCCAATGATCTCGACTCATCAGGTACTTGCAGGCATAGAAGGGTTGGCGACCCAGGATTCCGATGCGCCAGTCGAACGGCGTGAAGAGATACTCCTGAGCCAAGATCAGATCGGACTCCTTGAAGAGCTTGCCGGCGATCCGCGTCAGTCCCGCGCGATCCTCGGCCTTGAAGACGCCGCGCGAGAAGGACCCCTCCGGGATCTTGAGCACCACCGGATAGCCGATCCGCTCCTCGGCCTCCATCAGGTTCTCTCTGCGCAGGACGAGGGTCTTGGGTCTTGGGATGCGATGCGCTGCAAGCAGCTCGGCGAGATAGACCTTGTTGGTGCAACGCAGGATCGAATCCGGGTCGTCGATCACCACCATACCCTCGCTGTCCGCCTTTTTGGCGAAGCGGAAGGTATGGTGACCGATCCGCGTCGTCTCGCGGATGAAGAGTGCGTCGTATTCTGCAAGCCGACTGTAGTCCTTGCGCTGGATCAGCTCGACGTTGACCCCGAGCGACTTACCGGCCTTGATGAAGCGCTTCAGGGCCTTGCCGTCTGAAGGAGGCAGCTCCTCGCCCGGGTCGTGCAGGACAGCCAAGTCGTAACGATAGGACAGGCGCGCCCGTGGCTGGCGCCAGCGCTGCGACAGATAGCCCTCGAGCGCGGCGAACAGGGGACCCTCGCCATCGGCGGTGACGGCCGCCAGCGGCAGCGCCTTGATGGCCCCGATGCGCCAAGTCCCATTGCGCCGGAACTCCACACGGAGGATCGGACAGCGGAAGGTCTCGAAGATCTCTCGCGCCAGGGGCTGTAGCTCCTTGATGTCACACTGGCCAAAACAGATGGTCAGCTCATAGGCGGTCGGGGCGAGCGCGGAGGTCTTGCGCCGCCCGAGCAGTCGCTGCACCAACGCATCCAGCTCCTCGGTGGCGAGGCTGTAGAGCTCCCGACTGGAGAGCTCCTGGATGGTCCGAACGGTCGGGATCACCTTGTGCCCCCTTGCCTCGGCCAGCAGAGAGCAATAGTAGCCGACTGACAGATAGCGATAGCTTCGGCACAGATTGATCACCCGCAGGTCTCGCTTGGACGCCAGCTCGCCCCGTGCGAGATAGTCACGGGCGGTGACCACGGGCAGACGCGGAAAACCAGGCTTCCAGTCGCCCTGTTGCTCCACCAGCAGCAGGTGCTCAGCCATTTAAATCGCGCTCGTCAGCGAAATATGAGTCGTATTGCATTTTGGTTCCGGCGTTATCCACACCCACAGACCTGGTCAGGGGCGCGATTTAAACAGTTGAAAACAAAAATTCTAAGCCGCGTCGGGGATGACCTTGGTTGTTGCCTGGATCTCTGGTTCAGGCGCGAACAACGCCTGTCACGCCGGACGCGGCTTAGCAGGAGACGAGGACGACAGCCTGCAAACCGACCCGACCGTAACGTGCCATCCGGCTGAAGTCGTCGCGTCGAATGGGCATATCGATCGAGTCCAGCGTCGTCTCTCCATTGGCGTAGTCGACATAGGGGTCGTGGACATAGACGAAATGCTCGTCGAAGCCCGTGATTACGACCCAGTGGGGGAATTTTTCGCGATAGATGCGATACGAGCTGATCAGGACCAGCGGCACGGCGCCAGCGTCCCAGCGGCGCTGCAGATCGTCGACACTGAGCGTCCGGTATTCAACCGGGATACCCAGACGCTGCGCCTCGGCGAGCATGTCCTCATGGACGAGGCGCATCACCTCTTTCTTCTCCGGACTCCGCACCGAATCGACCAGAGGAACACCCGGATCGTTCACGAAGATCTCCACCGAGAAACCTCGTGCATTGGCCGACAGCGCCAGACCCAAGGGCCCGCAGCCGCCATGGCCCGAGGTCATGAAGATCGTCGTTGACTCGCGCCAGATCCGCAGCTCCAGGGTCCGATTGAGCTCGAGGCTCGGGCGCAGTGCATGCATCGCCATCATCAGTGAGGATGAGCCACAGGTGAAGTCCAGGGTCTGCTCGTAGAACGGCACCCGCTTCAGCTCCGGCTTCCGGTCCGCGGACAGGATCTTCTCGTAGCGCAGGGCCTCCATGTGATCGGCGTAATAGTCCGAGAGCACGCCGAAGCGCCGATAGCCGGCGTCCTCGAACAACGCCTGTGACACCGGATTGTCGCGCCGGATCTCGAGCCGCATGTAGGCGCACTCTTGTTCCCATGCCGCCGCTTCGGCAGCCGCAACCAAGGCCTGCCCGACGCCTCTACCGCGCGCCTGCTCTGCAACCGCAATCGAGTAGAGACGAGCGACGGAGGTTGCGCGGCTGAACAGGACCATGACGTAACCCAACAGCACCCCGCCCTCTTCCGCCACCAGCGTCCGAGCCCGCGCCCGGGTGAGCATGTAGCGGAACTGGCGACGGCTCAGGCGGTCACTCTCGAAGCTCGCGATCTCGAGTCTCAACAGAGCGCTCATGTCCGCGAGCACCGCAGAGCGGATGCTTGGACAGGATGAGGGCTGGTCGTTGGTCGGATGGATGGGCACTGGCGACGGACGGGGCGACGGGATAAGCTCGCCGCAATCTACAGGTCGCGTCGAAAAATGCAAGCTGGCGGGCCGGTGCCCGGCAATTCCAAATTTGACGCCTCGGCGAGCCGCAAGGCCCCGGACCGCCGACTTCAGTCGGCGAGGATCCCGGGCAGAGGGCAAGCTCCGTCGCGTGCGGAGCGCTCGCCCCTCGCGCCGACTGAAGTCGGCGGTCCCGGGCAACGGGGCTTCCTGACGGCGCGACCGAGGCGGGCCGCACATTCGGACTTGCTGGCCTTCACACGAAGGCCGAAAGCGTCGAGCGACCGCGCGCAATCCCCAACCAACGAGTCCGAGTGCATCCAGCACGCCAACCCTCAGGAGCATCCTATGCCCAGCCAGGCACCACCCCTGATCAGCATGCTCGAGGGCCTGATCGGCACTCTATCGGTCAGCAGCGTCACCCCCAGCTTCGACCACAGCAATCGAGCGGTCATCGTACTGCTGGCGTCCTGGCTTGAGTCGGCCGGCTTCCGGGTGGAGATCCTGGACATCCCGGGTCAGCCGGACAAGGCAAACCTGCTCGCGACACTCGGCAGCGGGCCAGGCGGGCTCGTGTTGTCCGGGCACACCGACACGGTCCCCTTCGACGCCCATCTCTGGACCCATGATCCCCTCAGGCTGACTGAATCCGACGGGCGTTACTATGGTCTCGGCACTGCCGATATGAAATCCTTTCTGGGGCTCGCGATCGAGGCGGCGCGTGGCCTGGCGGTGCAGGATCTCGCCCAGCCCTTGATGATCCTGGCCACGGCCGACGAAGAATCAGCCATGCATGGCGCGCGCGCACTGGTCGCCGCCGGCCGGCCGCTCGGTCGCTATGCGGTGATCGGTGAGCCGACCGGATTGCGACCCGTGCGTCTGCATAAGGGCGTGATGGGTGAGTCGATCCGGTTGGTCGGGCGCAGCGGCCACGCGAGCGATCCCGCGCTCGGCAACAATGCCTTGGAAGGGATGCACGAGGTCATGGGCTCACTCATGGCCTGGCGCACCGAGTTGCAGCAGGCCCATCGCCACCCGGCCTTCAAGATCCCGCATCCGACGCTGAACCTGGGCCACATCCATGGCGGGGACAACCCCAACCGCATCTGCGGCGAGTGCGAGCTGCACCTGGACCTGCGCCTTCTGCCGGGTCTGGGCGCGGCCGACGTGCGCGCAGAGCTCAGCCGCCGAGTCGCAACGGTCGCCGACCGACGAGGGCTCGGCTGGTCTGTCGAGCCGCTCTTCGAGTCGATCCCCCCTGCCGAGACACCCGCAGGATCAGCGATCGTGCAGGCGGCCGAGGACCTCACCGGCCATGTCGCGGAGGCCGTGAATTTCGGCACCGAGGCGCCCTTCCTCAATCAGCTCGGGATGGAGACCATCGTGCTCGGTCCGGGCGATATCGCTCAAGCCCATCAACCGGACGAGTATCTGGAGTTGGATCGGATCAGACCGACGCTCGACCTGTTGCGTGCATTGATTCAGCGTTTCTGTCTCCGTTGAGCTTGTGAGGTAGAGCCAATATTCACGCACGCCGGCTCGCTCTTGACCCTTGCGCATATGGTCATGGCTCGCGGCGGGCGATGGCGAGGGTACCAGCAGCCTCGCGGCCGAGGTGATCGGCGTCGCAACCGGTGCTCGCCTCGCCATCGGGAAGGTCCTCAGCTCCAGCGGTTCGGGCACGGCCGCCCAAATCGTCTCCGGACTCGCTAACCGGTCGACCGATGGCGACCGGAATTGACAACATCTCTTCACCGTTACCGCCGACGAGCTCGATGCACCGATCGCGGCGACCATTGATGATCGAGGCTTGCGCCGTGCGCAACGAGGCCGTTCCGCACCCGAGCCTCTCGCGCATCCATCGGCATGACACAAACAAGTCATCCGCTCGAGCCTGATCGTGCCGCGTGCGCTGTCACCCATCCGGACGGAGTCGGAAGGGGCCGTCGTCGCAGTCGCTGGCTCAAGCCAAGCTTCCCCCAAATGACGGCATCTCGGCGAGGATGGCCTCAGGCTGCGGAATAGGCCGACCCGCCCGAAAACCGACCGAAATCTTTGCAGGCATCTGTTGCGCCGCAGCATAATAAGGCTGATGTCGCGGGCCTCATGTCACATCCAGGCCGCCGACATCGCCAACCATCCATCGGAGACCCAGATGCCGGACCAATTCGATCAGAGCGCGCTCGACTATCACCGCTATCCGAAACCCGGCAAGCTGGAGATCAAGCCCACCAAGCCCATGGGCAACCAACGTGATCTGGCCCTGGCCTACTCGCCCGGTGTTGCCGCCGCCTGTCGGGAGATCGAGAAGGATCCGATCGCCGCGTCGCTCTACACCTCGCGCAGCAATCTGGTCGCGGTCATCACCAACGGCACGGCGGTGCTGGGGCTGGGTGCCATCGGCGGACTCGCGTCCAAGCCGGTGATGGAAGGCAAGGCCGTCCTCTTCAAGCAGTTCGCGGATATCGATGTGTTCGACATCGAGATCGATGAGCGCGACCCGCAGAAGTTCATCGAGACGGTGGCACGACTGGAGCCGAGCTTCGGCGGCATCAACCTCGAGGACATCAAGGCCCCGGACTGTTTCATCATCGAGCGCGCCCTCAAGGAGCAGATGGGCATCCCGGTCTTCCACGACGACCAGCATGGCACCGCGATTGTCGTCTCCGCGGCCATCCTGAACGGTCTGCGGGTCGTGGGCAAGGACATCGGTCAGGTCAGACTGGTCACCGCCGGGGCCGGGGCTGCGGCACTGGCCTGTGTCGACCTGCTGGTCAGCCTGGGGCTACCCAAGGCAAACGTGACCCTCACGGACATCGCGGGCGTCGTCTACAACGGCCGTGCCGAGGAGATGGATCCTTACAAGGAGCGCTACGCGATCGACACGGATCAGCGCACCCTTCAGGAGGCCATCGCAGATGCCGACATCTTCCTTGGGCTCTCTGCCGCCGGGATACTGAACGCGGAGTGGCTGGCCAAGATGGCCGAGGCACCCATCATCATGGCGCTTGCCAACCCGATACCCGAGATCATGCCCAACCTCGCCCGTGCCGCCAGACCGGACGCCATCATCGGCACCGGCCGGTCGGACTTTCCGAACCAGGTCAACAACGTCCTCTGCTTCCCCTTCATCTTCCGTGGCGCATTGGACTGCGGCGCGACCGAGATCAATGAGGCTATGAAGATTGCCTGCGTCAAGGCGATCGCCGATCTGGCCATGGCCGAGCCGTCGGATATCGTCCGCGCGGCCTATGGCGGCGACCAGTTGAGCTTCGGTCCGGAATACCTGATCCCCAAGCCGTTCGACCGCCGTCTCATGGAGCACCTCGCCCCCGCGGTCGCTCGCGCCGCGATGGAGAGCGGTGTCGCCACGCGACCCATCGCCGACCTGGATGCCTATCGCGATGCCATGCATCTGCGCGCCTATCGCACCGGGATGACCATGAAGCCCGTCTTCGACCAGGCGCGTGCCGCGCCGAAACGCGTCGTCTATGCCGAGGGAGAGGAGGAGCGTGTGCTGCAGGTCGCTCAGCAGGCGGTCATCGAGGGCATCGCACGACCGATGCTGATCGGTCGCCCTGAGATCATTGGGCAGCGGATCAAGGATCTCGGCCTCAACATCCGTGCCGAGTGCGATTTCGATCTGATCGTACCCTGCGAAAACAGCAGGTTCGAGACCCATTGGCAAACCTTCTACGACCGGGTCAAACGCCGTGGCTATGCGCCGGACGAGGCTCGGGAATATATCCGTAACGACCCTACCGTGCTGGCCGCGACCATGGTGCGCTGCGGCGACGCCGATGCCATGATCTGCGGTGTCGTCGGGCGCTATGCGCGACATCTCAAGCATGTCGAGGAGGTGATCGGCACGGCCCCGGGCGTTCGCCACCTCACGGCCATGAATGCGATCGTCCTGCCGGCCGGCCCACTCTTTTTCGCGGACACCTATGTCCAGTCGGACCCAAGCGCCGAGGATCTCGCGGAGATCACCTTCCTATGCGCGGCACAGGTTCAGCGCTTCGGGTTACGGCCGAAGGTCGCCCTGCTCTCGCACTCGAACTTTGGCAGCCATGAGTCGCCGTCAGCGCGCAAGATGCAGGAGGCGATGCGGCTCTTGCAGGCTAGGGCACCGACGCTCGAGGTCGAGGGTGAGATGCACGCCAACCTCGCGCTCAATGCGATCGTGCGCGAGGCACGCTTTCCGGAGTCCAAGCTGCGTGGACGTGCCAATCTCCTGATCATGCCAAACCAGGACGCCGCCAACATTGCCTTCAACCTTCTGCGAACGGTCAATGAAGGTGGCTCCTTCGGCCCCATGCTGCTCGGCGCAGACCAGGCTGCCCATATCGTGACCCCAAGCACGTCCGTGCGGGGCCTGCTCAACATGACGGCATTGGCGACCGTCCAAGCCGAGTGAACCAAACAGCTCATCTGTTGACAGCCTAGGTCGTCGTCGAACGACTTGCCGCGGCCGACCGGAACCGAATGGATCGGCCGGTCGCGACCCAGTCGGCCCTCGGGGACGGGTATCCTCCTCCGCCCGGCTCCGAAGTTAGGCCATCGTGATTCGTCGTAGGCCACTGCAGCCCGTCGGTTGCAGTGGTCGCCTGCCATAAGGATATCCAGCAGAGCACGATGGGGCGAGTTGCACCGCCCTCACGCGCACCGACCGCGCATCCGCTTAGTCGGTCGAAGCGCTCGCAAACTTCCGCCAGAAGATCCAACCGGCCAGGACGACAAGGGCCACGATCGTCATCATGATGGCCGCATCGTCGAGGAACGCGATCACGATCCCGCTTCCGATCAGAAACAACCCGATGACCGACATCCGTAGATTGCCATGGATACCGGACAGAAAGGCCGTCAGGCCGAGGAGGAAGATGATCTGCAGACCCGTGAGCTCGGCGTTCAGGACGTCCTTGAGCTGCGGGAGATAGAGGATCTGAATGACCGCGAACAGTGCTGCCCAGTGGAAGAAGGTCTTCAACGCGAAGAGGGTTCGAGCCTTCGAATCCTCACCCACGTCCTTCCAGCCGATCAGCAATGCGAAGACACCGAAGAGAGGAATCAAGATCTGCCAATAAAGCAGTGCGATATCGAGCTTCATGTCGGTTATGGCGATACCGACGATGACCATGATGAAGAGCAAGACATAAGGCCACTCCGCCAGCAGCAGGCTCACCAAGCCGCTCCGGCGACGAACATCCGGCTGGGTCAAACTGGGTTGATTTGCATTCGACACGTTCGGACCTCCTATATGGTACTCAGTGAATGCGAGTCGCACGCGGATGCATGCTGGGGTTCATGCAGGTCGGCTGAAGACAACCCCAATCCAGGTTCCCACACCCTGGACATGGTAGTACGTCCGGGGCTCGGCGTCAGGCGCAAAGACTGACCACCTTGAGGAGGCTACGCCGAGGGCGGTATGCTCCACAGCGTTTTGCCAATTATGCATCCCCGCACCATCGGTGATGCCCGGCTCAGTGGAACCGAGAGCACTCATGATGTCGACGGATACAAGTCGAGCCGCGGGCTGGAAGGCGGCGGGACGGGAATTTTTCAACCCGAGAGTGGTCTCGATGCTCTTCCTCGGGTTCTCTGCCGGGATCCCGCTGCTGCTGATCTTCTCATCGCTCTCACTCTGGCTGCGCGAGGCCGGTGTCGAGCGCCAGGCCGTCACCTTCTTCAGTTGGGCCGCGCTCGGGTACTCTTTCAAATTCGTCTGGGCGCCCTTGATCGACAAGCTGCCGCTGCCATTCCTGACCCGCTGGCTCGGCCGGCGACGCGCCTGGCTGCTGGTCTCGCAGCTGGCCATCATCACCGCCATCGTCGGTATGGCACTGGTGGACCCAGCGACCGGCTCAGGCCAGATCACGCGGATGGCGATCGCTGCCGTACTACTCGGATTCTCCTCGGCAACCCAGGACATCGTGATCGATGCCTACCGAATCGAATCGGCAGCTCCAAGATTGCAGGGACTCATGTCCTCGACCTATATCGCCGGTTACCGGATCGGCATGGTCGTCGCTGGCGCGGGGGCACTCTATCTCGCTGCACTCTTCGGGTCGGAGGCCGGCGACTACAGCTTCAGGGCTTGGCAACTGACCTATCTGATCATGGCATCGACCATGCTCGTCGGCGTGGTCACGACCTTGCTCATCCCGGAGCCCGCGACGCAGCGCCCCCATACCCATGTCTATGGCGCATCCGACTATCTTCGCCTGGTTGCGGTCTTCCTCGTGGCCGCGGCGGCCTTTGCCGGAAGCTTCTTCGTATCCGGCTCGGCCTTCAACGGGCTCAAGGCATACGCGGGCGGAGGCCCCTTCACCGGGTTTCTCCTGGAAGCCTTGCACTTCGCCCTGGCCGTCTCGGCGGCAGTCGCCACGGGCTGGATATTGGTTGCGGCAGGAGCCCTGAATCGTGTGATGGCTCGAGAGACCTGGATCGAGCCGGCACTGGACTTCTTCCGCCGCTATGGACTCAAGACCGCACTGCTTCTATTGGCCTTGATCGGACTTTATCGGATCTCGGATATCGTGCTCGGCGTGATCTCCAACGTCTTTTATCAGGACATCGGCTTCTCCAAGCCACAGATTGCCACCGCGGTAAAAACCTTTGGCGTGCTGGTGAGCATCGCCGGCGGGCTCCTCGGCGGGCTCATGGCAACCCGTTACGGTGTGATGCGGATCCTGATGCTCGGGGCCATCCTATCCGCAGCGACCAACCTCATCTTCGTCCTCTTGGCCCTTGCCGGACCCAACCTGTCGCTGCTCTATTTCGCTGTGGCGGCCGACAACCTCGCGGCGGGACTCGCCAGCGCGGCCTTCGTCGCCTTTCTCTCGAGCCTGACCAGCGTCTCCTTCACCGCGGTACAATACGCGATCTTCAGCTCACTCATGACGCTCCTGCCGAAGGTCCTCGGTGGATACTCCGGCACGATCGTCGATGGGATCGGCTATCCTGGGTTCTTCGTCTTCACGGCCCTCATCGGGGTCCCGGTCATCCTTCTGGTCTGGCTCGCTGGACGAAGCCTCGCCATCGACGAACGCGCGCGTCAGGGCGTGGCAACGGCGCCGGCTTAAAACAAGCAGTGGCTCACCGAGCTGAGCCGAAAAACACGTCCAGGTTCAGGAGACGTCTAACCTGTCTGAAGCGGCGAGCCGGGACTCGATCCAGGTCGAGCCCATGCGACAGGAACGCCAGTCATGCCGACTGCAGCTCAATCCATCAGATCGACCTCAAGACCAAGCTCGGCGAGCGCCTCGCGCCGCGCGGCGAGGTAGCGCTGAAAGCTCGGCTCCCAGGTGTAGGCACCGCTCGAGACGTAATCCAAGGCACCATGGATATGGAATCCCCTGAAATAGCCCTCGGTGCGAAAGACCTCGCGGCCGGCGGCGTCGAAGAACACCAGGCTCGGCGTATATTTGATGCCGAGCTCGGCCGCCCAATCCCGGATCGGGATCTCGCGGCCATCGGGTGTCTGCAGCATCTCTGTTGAATAGGCGTCGAGTATGACCCCGTCGAACGCACTCAGGGCGTAGACGACCGGCTCCCGCCGCAGGATGTCTTCATGAAGCTCATCACAATCCCGGCATGTGGGCTGCTCGAACATGACGACCAAAGGGCGCATGGAGGCATCCCGGTTGTCGGCCAGTCGCGGCGGTGAAGACATGAATCCGCCCTCTTCATGCATCTTCCCCGTCGCCTCGACCGGACTGAGCCCGGCGACATAATCGACGAACGACTCTCCGACCTGCTCGCGTCGCTCTGCGACATACTGGAGGGCCGCCTTGAAGCGGTGGGGCGGGAAATAGCCGTTGATGCGCAAGACCACTTGTCCGGCCTCGTCGAGCAGCAGCATCGTCGGTGTGAATTGGACCTTGAGATCCTCGCCGAACTGCTTCTCCGTGGTTGACTCGCCCGCGAAGCCGGCCACCTCGCGATCGCCCCAGAGGTTGATGGCCACCACGTCGAAACGTCCTCGTGTCAGGTCAGCGATGGATTGATCCGCCAGATTTTCCTGCAACAGCTTGGCGCAATAGGGACAGCCGTCCTGGTAGAAGTAGAGAAGGACCCGCTTGTCGTCTGCGGTCGCCTCTGAGACATCCTCGCGGATGTCCAGGAATGATTGCTTGAACCAATCGGGCTGCTCGTGGAAACCCGGGTTCTCGAGCGCCTGGGTCAATTGCGCGGGGCCTTCGGTCGCCGCTGCGGCGAGTCCGGCCCCTGCCAGCAGAGAACAGGCAGCCAGGCCCATCAAGGTCTGAGGGCTTCTCATCGTTCCGATCTCCTCTGTGGTGCAATGGGGCAGCACAGCGTCGACTTACGTCGCTAACCCCCGTTTGTCCTCATCCCATCGATCTTCAACCAGGCTCAGTCGATGTTTGGACGGATCCCCGACCTGCGCGAGCCCAGCGGCGAGCGCAAGTCGTGAGGACAACTATAACCAGCGTATGTCGCGTGACGCGCTGACCGCCTCATTCCTTTCCACTGGGCTGGACCGAGCAGACCGGACCAAAACGTCGCTTCTTCGAGTAGGGGAAAACATCCTCCAGGTGACCGGCGTGGATGTGCTCCTGGCGCGTCCGCCACCAGCCCGGATCGAACAACTCGCTGTGCAATTCCCGGAAGACCTTGCGGATGCGGGGATCGGTCAGCAGAAAGGTCTCAAACTCCTCGGGAAAAACATCGTTGGGTCCCGCGCTGTACCAGACCTCTTCTGCAAGCTCCATCTCGGGATAGGGTGCTGGCGGAATCTCTCGAAAATGACACTCGGTCAAGTAACAAAGTTCATCGTAGTCGTAGAAGACGACACGGCCTTGGCGCGTCACCCCGAAATTCTTGAACAGGAAATCGCCCGGAAAGATGTTGGCCGCCGCCAACTGCTTGATCGCATCACCATACTCGCCGATGGCATGACGGATATCCTCGTCGTCGGCCGTGTGCAGATAGAGGTTCAGAGGCGACATGCGCCGCTCGATATAGAGATGCTTGATGATGAGCTGCTCCCCGTCGAGCTCGAGACTCTCCGCACAGTCACGCTGGAGCATCTCGAGCAATGCCGGGGAAAAGCGGTGACGCGGAAAGGCGACGTGTGAATACTCCCAGGAATCGGCCATACGTCCGACTCGGTCATGCAGCTTCACCAATTGGTATTTCTCCTTCACGATCTCCCGCGTCATCTCTTTCGGCGGCGGGAAGCGATCCTTGATCACCTTGAACACGAAAGGAAATGAGGGCAGTGTGAAGACACACATCACCATCCCGCGGATCCCGGGCGCGACGACGAAGTCGTCGCCCGAGTATCTCAGGTGCTTGAGAAAATCGCGGTAGAACTCCGCCTTGCCGAACTTCTGCAGACCGATCGAGGTATAGAGCTCGGCCTTGCCCTTGCGCGGCATCAAGGGGCGCAGGAAATCGATGACGGCAGCCGGGACCTCGGTGTCGACCATGAAATAGGCACGTGAAAAACTGAAGACGTCAGAGATCTCGTCCGCCCCGGAGAGCAAGGTATCCGCGTAGAGCCCACCTGGCCCGCCGTCATGACCCTCGTCGTTGAGAATCGGGATCACGAATGGCACCTGATCGGCGCCGTTGATCGCCTTGCCGATGATGTAAGCGGCCTTGTTGCGATAGAAGGGCTCTGAAAGGACGGCGAGCTGGAAGTTTTGGTGGATCGCCCGATTGCGCGGAAAACGGGCGCGAATCGCCCGCATCAGACAGCGAATATCGCGGCGCCGGTCACGAAAGGGGCGCTCGAAGCCTGCATCGCTGAGGATCTTGGCGATCACCTTCGCAAAGCCGTCGCGGGCGGGATAATAGGGGCGAAAGATCGGGATCTCTGCCTCCAAGTGCTCGGTCGAGATCAGCGGCCAGACGAAGATATAGCTGTTGTTGTAGTAACGACGATCGAAGAGCCGGCAGAACACCGAGTTGTAATAGGTCTCGGCCAGCTCAGGCTGGTGATGCAGGGGTAGAAGACGAAGATACTCGATCTTGACCCGTCGCCAAAGGATGTCGCTCGGGTCCCGAAGATGAAATTCGCGGCGCAGCAAGGCGACTGTCTCGCCGATACGATCATCGTAGAAACTGATCCGCTCGCGAGCGGCAGCCTGCACCGCCGGCCAGTCCGCTGCCTCGAAGCGCGCCCGGGCACCCGAGGTGATCTCCCGAAAGAGCCGATAATGGCGCCCGAATCCGTCGAGGATCGCTTCGGCAATCTGTTTCGCCTCGGTCCACGCCATCATCCCACCTCGATGCCTAATTGCGGATGGATGAGCCCAATACAGGCCTGACTGCGATCCTCAAGGGGACAAATCCAATGGCCCTTCAGCCACCAGGATGCCATCTTCGTCGCAGTAGACATGATCGCCGGGCATGAAGCAGACGCCCGCGAAGGTCACCGGAAGGTCGCGCTGACCCTCGCCGCGCTTGAGACTCTTGCGCGGGTGTGTCGCCAACGCCTTCACACCCAACGGCATGGCGGCGATCTCCCGACGATCGCGCACGCAGCCGTAGAGGATCACGCCCGCCCAGCCTTGCGCGACAGCGGAACCCGCGATGAGATCCCCGAGCATCGCACAACGCATGGAGCCGCCCGCATCCACCACCAAGACCCGACCTTCGCCGGGCTCGGCCAGCGTGGTCTTCACGAGTGAGTTGTCTTCGAAACACTTCAGCGTCACCAGAGGCCCGCAGAAGCGAGCCAGTCCACCGAAGTCCCGGAAGATCGGGTCGCAGACCCGGACCCGCGCGTCATAGTGATCGGAGAGGTCCGCCGTCTTGAAATGCGGAACGGCCTGATTCGGCGGTTGCATGTTGACCATGATGTCGGACGCTGGATTCGCAGTGAGCTAAGGCCCGAGTATATCGCAACACCGAAGGGGCACGGATGATCACGACCGCAGCGTGGCGATGCCTTGGTGCTGGTCGCGTCCGTTCCGACCAGAGGAAGCGACCAAGGCCGTCTCGAGGTCGCGTAACGCCTCGGGCTCGACCAGCACCCGAGCAGCCATTCCGAGCGAGAGTAAGATGGGGGCGTGTCGGCTACCCCCATCAGGGCTCGATCAGAACTGGGCCTCTTCGGTCGAGCCGGCAAGGGCCGTTACGGAAGACGCACCGCCCTGGATGGTGGTGGTCACGTCGTCGAAGTAGCCGGCACCGACCTCCTGTTGATGAGAAACGAAGGTATAGCCCTTCTCCCGGGCGGCGAACTCGGGCGCCTGAACCTTCTCGACATAGTGCCGCATCCCTTCACCGCGCGCATAGTCGTAGGCCAGATCGAACATGTTGAACCACATGCTATGGATGCCCGCCAGGGTGATGAACTGGTACTTGTAGCCCATGTCGGCGAGCTCGTCCTGGAATTTGGCGATGGTCACATCATCCAGGTTCTTCTTCCAGTTGAAGGAGGGCGAGCAGTTGTAGGCCAGCAGTTTATTGGGATTCTTCTCGAGCACCGCTTGAGCGAACTCACGAGCAAAACCCAGGTCAGGCGTGCCGGTCTCGCACCAGACCAGATCCGCATAGGGTGCATAGGCAAGGCCGCGACTGATGGCCTGCTCCAGGCCATTTCGGACCAGGTAGAAGCCTTCGTCCGTGCGCGTGCCCGTCAGGAAGGGGCGGTCATTCTCATCGACATCGGACGTCAGGAGATTCGCAGCCTCGGCGTCCGTGCGGGCCAGCAGCAGGGTCGGCACGCCCATCACATCGGCGGCCAGTCGAGCGGCAACCAGCTTCTGCACCGCCTCACGGGTCGGCACCAACACCTTGCCGCCCATGTGGCCGCACTTCTTGACCGCGGCGAGCTGGTCCTCGAAATGCACACCGGCTGCACCGGCCGCGATCATGTTCTTCATCAGCTCGAACGCGTTGAGCACACCACCGAAGCCGGCTTCGGCATCCGCAACCACCGGAAGGAAGTGATCGATGTAACCAGGGTCACCCGGCTCGATGCCCTTCGACCACTGAATCTCGTCCGCACGCTTGAAGGCGTTATTGATGCGCCGCACCATGGTGGGGACCGAGTCATAGGCGTAGAGTGACTGGTCTGGATACATGGTTTCGGAGGTGTTGCCGTCTGCGGCGACCTGCCAACCCGAAAGATAGATGGCCTCGATCCCGGCTTTAGCCTGCTGCATCGCCTGGCCGCCGGTCAGGGCGCCCATGCAGTTGACGTAGCCCTTCTTCGCGTCGCCATGAACCAGCTTCCACAGCTTCTCGGCGCCGCGCCTGGCATAGGTGTGCTCGGTTTGAACCGAGCCGCGAAGACGAACCACATCCTCGGCCGCATAGCCGCGGGTCACATCGGTCCAACGGGGATTTTCGGCCCAGTCCTGCTTCAGTGCCTGGATTTGTTCTTGACGGGTCATCATGGTGCTCCGATTGATGTATTGCCGATTCGCTCGATGCCGCCGATTGGGGTATCGCCGTGTCGGGGTTCAGTCAGGCCCCCTTACCGGATCGCGGATGTTTGACCGTCCTACTCGGTCTTGGAACCGGAAACTACCGATGGTTTGACCATTTGGCGAGGCAATTATCCTAATCTTGTTTATTGTTTTTGATAATTTTCAATGAACGCGAACGAATTTCGGCAAGACGCAATGGCGCGGGGACTCTCGAGACGAGGCCTCGATCCCGACCCGGTTCAAGAGTTCGAGCGATGGTATCAGGCAGCGATCGAGACCGGTCTGCCGGAGCCCAACGCCATGAGCCTCTGTACGGTCGGCGAAGACGGGCAGCCCCTCGTGCGCACCGTGTTGTTGAAACTGTTCGACCGGAATGGGTTCGTCTTCTTCACCAACTTCGGAAGCCGCAAGGCACGACAAATCGACCAAAATCCGCGCGTCGCAGCCCTGTTCCCTTGGGTCGCTCTCGCGCGCCAGGTCCAGATCACCGGTCATGCCGAACGCATTCCGACCACAGAGTCGCTCGGATATTTCGCAACCCGACCGCGAGGCAGCCAGATCGGTGCCTGGTCTTCACCCCAAAGTCAGGTGATTACCTCGCGATCCTTACTCGAGGCCAAGGTGGCCGAAATGAAGCGCAAATTCGCCGATGGAGAGATCCCACTCCCTGACTTCTGGGGTGGCTATCGGATCGTTCCGAAGACCATCGAGTTCTGGCAAGGGCGTGAGAGCCGGCTGCATGACCGCTTTCTCTATACGCGCGATGGAGATCGGGGGTGGCGGATCGACCGGCTGGCGCCTTGATGGGATTATATCGGTCAGGGGTCAGGGGTCAGGGGTCAGGGGTCAGGGGTCAGGGGTCAGGGGAGTTTGACCTGTCAGTTTGCTCTGGCAATCACCCTGGATCGGATGCTCGGTCTTCGCCACTCAGATCGACCCTGGGTCAAAGCGCTCCCGCATCCACGAGGAGGCGATGAAGCGCCTCGGCCACCTGACGGTAGCCAGCCGCGTTCGGGTGGATCGGGTCCGCCTTCAGCGCTCGGTCGGAAAGGGTATCGGCCAGCACCTTGTCCTCGAGCGGGATGTGCAGCTCAGTTGCCAGCTCCCGATAGAGAGGGTGAGTCGCCAAGAAAAGACCGGGTCGAGGGATCCCGAGTAAGACCACCGACGCCCCATGATCTCGGGAGAGCGCAATGATGCGGCGCAAGTTGTCCTTCGTCTGATCGAGGTCACGCCGACGCAGGATGTCGTTTCCGCCGTGACCCAGAATCACCAGGTCCCGCTGGAATCTGCGTAGCTGCTCCGGGAGGCGTGCGAGCCCGGCGTCGCTCTCCTCACCGGGAATACCCGCGCTGACGACCTTCCGACCGCTCATTTGAGCAAGAACCTCCCTGAACCCCTCGCCCGCGCCGGCACCTGTGCCTCGAGTCAGACTGTCGCCGAAAGCCAGGATGACCCCGTCACTCGGCAGCGGGGGCAGCTCTGGCGCCCTGGTGCAGCCGGCGACGAGAACTAGCAGGCCGAGCAGCAGTGTCATCAAACGACGGGGCGTTCCAGCCATAGATCTCGCTCACGAATTGATTGGCTTCAACCGGGTATAGAAACCCTCGGGCGGGACTGGTCTGTTAAGGCAGCAATCGAAATGCGCCTGAGCAAGGCCGGACACGGGATCCAACCTCCCCGCTCGCGGCTGACGACACGATTCATCGTCAGGCTTCAGCGTCGGTCCCACGTGGGGTCCGAGGGCTCCGATCCGCACTTGGCTAGCCGACCACTCTTCGCCAATAGGTCAGCCGCCAATAGTAGAGGACGGTGGTGTCGGGCCAGGGATAGGAGTCCCCATAGGCGTTTCCGCGGACCGGCTGCTCGATGTTGTCACGCAAGGGGTCGATCGGCCGCCAGCCGTCATCGAGTCTCTCGCCGTCGACCGGGGCTCGGGTGTTGCCGAGGCTGCGACGCTGGGAGGCACCGTAGTCTCGGTAGTTCTGTTGGGCCTCTTCGAGGCTGACGGTATTGCTGCCGCCCGGCATCTGGGCGAAGCGGAGCTGGCTCAGATCATCCTCCCAGCCGCAGATCGGGCAGACCTGGTGGAAGCCGGGCTCGCGATCATGGACGCGGTGACCGCAGCACGGACAGGGGAACTTGGTGTGATCGGTCAAGGCAACCTCCGTCTCAATGGGTTGGGGCCAGCCCGCGGCCGTCAAGAGCGGTTGAGGCACACGGTCGCGCAAGGCCCAACCAAAAAAGGGGCGCTCGCGCGCCCCTTTGCTTCGTTCCATGCCCTCGGATCTGGATCTCAGCGAGGCCGAGGCCGAGGCCAAGCGAAAACCACTCCTGTCATACAGGACGCGGTTTAGTTGACCTTGGGATCCAACTCGCCCTTGGCGTAACGGCTGGTCATGGCCTCGAGCGAAAGGACCTTGATCTTGCTCGCGTTGCCGGCGGTTCCGAAGGCTTCGTAGCGGGCCTTACAGATGCCCTTCATCGCCTTGGTGGCGGCGCTGAAGTATTTGCGCGGATCGAACTCCTTCGGATTCTCGGCCAGGAACTTGCGGATGGCACCGGTGGAGGCCATGCGCAGGTCGGTGTCGATGTTGACCTTGCGGACACCGTTCTTGATGCCCTCTGCGATCTCCTCGACCGGGACGCCGTAGGTCTCGCCCATGTCGCCGCCGTACTGGTTGATGATCGACAGCCAGTCTTGCGGCACCGAGGAGGAGCCGTGCATGACCAGATGGGTGTTGGGGATGCGCTCGTGGATCTCACGGATCCGCTGGATCGCGAGGATGTCGCCGGTGGGCGGACGGGTGAACTTATAGGCCCCGTGCGAGGTGCCGATCGCGATCGCGAGGGCATCGACATGGGTGTCTTTGACGAACTGGGCGGCCTCTTCAGGATCGGTCAGGAGCTGGTCGTGCGAGAGGATCCCCTCGGCGCCCGAGCCGTCTTCCTCGCCCGCCATCCCGGACTCCAGCGAGCCCAGGCAACCCAGCTCGCCCTCGACCGAGACGCCGCAGGCGTGGGCCATCTCGACGACCTGACGGGTGACGCGGGCGTTGTACTCGTAGTCCATCGGGGTCTTCATGTCTTCGCCGAGCGAGCCGTCCATCATTACCGAGGAAAACCCGAGCTGGATGGAGCGCTGGCAGATCGCGGGCGAGGCGCCATGGTCCTGGTGCATGCAAACCGGGATGTGAGGCCACTCCTCGATCGCCGACAGGATCAGGTGCCGAAGGAAGGGCGCGCCGGCATATTTGCGTGCACCGGCGGACGCCTGAACGATCACGGGGGAATCCGTCTCGTCGGCGGCCTCCATGATGGCACGCATCTGCTCCAGGTTGTTGACGTTGTAGGCGGGGACGCCGTAACCATGCTCTGCGGCATGGTCAAGCAGTTGACGCAGCGAAATCAGGGCCATGTGGATTCTCCTCGTATCGGACTGACAACAAAAAACGGGCAAATAGACAACCGGACCGCGGGCCTAGTCCTTGGTCAAGAGCTTGTGCTCACCGACCCGCATGATTTTCAAGATATTCGTCTGACCTTCAACCCCGGATCGGTCACCTTTTGTGATGATCACCAGATCACCGTCGCGCACCGTACCACGACGCATCAGCTCCTCGATCACCTCGCGATTGACCTCATGGATGTCGGTGCTTGCGACGTCGAAGCTTACCGGATAGACCCCACGAAACACCCTTACTTTTCGACGGGTTGGGGCTGACCGGGTGATGGCGTAGATGGGAATGCCGGAGCGGATACGCGACATCCACTTCACCGTCGAGCCAGTCTCGGTCAAGGCGGCTATCGCTTTAACGCCCAGGTGATTGGCGGTGTACATGGCCGCCATGGCGATCGCCTCGTCGACGCGACCAAAGACCGAATCCAGCCGGTGCCCCGAACGCGTGGCATGCTTCTCTGCCTCGCGACAGATTCGGTCCAGGGCCTCGACCACCTTGGCCGGATTCTTTCCGATCGAGCTCTCTGCCGAGAGCATGACCGCATCGGTGCCGTCGAGCACCGCATTGGCGACATCAAAGACCTCTGCCCGAGTCGGGATCGGGTTGTCGATCATCGACTGCATCATCTGAGTGGCGGTAATGACGACGCTATTGAGCTCACGTGCTCGACTGATCAGTTTCTTCTGAGCGGCCGGGAGCTCCGCGTCGCCGATCTCCACGCCCAGGTCGCCGCGAGCCACCATGATGACATCCGCGGCGTTGATGATGTCGTCGATGGCCCGGAGCGACTCGGCACGCTCGATCTTGGCAACGATGCCGCCATGCCCGCCCGCCTCCTGAAACAGCTCGCGGGCCAAACGAACGTCATCGCCGTTGCGCACGAAAGACACGGCCAGATAGTCGGCGTCGATCTCGGCCGCGAAGCGGATGTCATCCTGATCCTTTTCGGTCAAGGCCGGGGCAGACAGACCGCCGCCCTTTTTGTTGATCCCTTTGTTGTTGGACAGGACACCCCCGACCACGACCTTGCAGTCGATCCGTCCGCCGTCGACCCCTTCGACCCAGAGCTCGATCGCACCGTCGTCGAGCAGGAGGGTGTCTCCGTGTCGGACATCCTCGACGAGCTCCGGATAGGTGGTGCCAACCCGCTCGCCGTCACCCGCATCGAGAGAACAGGCGGCATCGATGGCAAAGCTGTCGCCTCGCTCCAGCAGGATCGGGCCATCGGCGAACTTGCCGATTCGGATCTTGGGTCCCTGCAGGTCGATCAGGACGGCAATCTCGCGCCCGGCAGCAGCGGCGCGCTCGCGGATCCGCTCCGCACGGTCGAGATGCCGTGCGTGACTGTCGTGCGACAGATTGAGACGAACGACATCCACCCCAGCGGCGATGATCTCGTCCATCACGGCCTGAGAGTCAGTGGCAGGACCGAGTGTGGCGACGATCTTTGTGCGTCTTGGCATAGTCAGGCTCCGGCCTTCAGCCGCCGGACTCCAGCCCATCGCCGGAGGACAGCGGTTGAAAAGGTCCGCTCAATCCTTCGCCCTTTCCTCGAGCAGGGCCACCGCCGGAAGGGTCTTGCCCTCTAGATACTCCAGGAAAGCCCCGCCCGCGGTGGAGATGTAAGACACCTTGTCGTAGATATCGTACTTCTGGATCGCCGCAATGGTGTCGCCGCCGCCGGCCAGGCTGAAGCCGGGGGCCTCCGCGATAGCCATCGAGACGGTCTTGGTACCCCCGCCGAACTGGTCGAGCTCGAAGACACCGACCGGGCCGTTCCAGACGATGGTCCCGGCCTTGGCGATGACATCGGCCAGCTCTTGGGCGGACTTGGGGCCGATGTCGAAGATCATGTCGTCTTCGGTGACGTCCGCGACGTCCTTAGTGACCGCCGGCTCGTTCTCGTCGAATTTCTTGCCGCAGACGACATCGACCGCGATCGGGATACTGGCACCGCGGGCCGTCATCTTTTCCATCAGCGCCTTGGCCGTGGGGATCAGGTCATGCTCGCAGAGCGACTTGCCCACCGGGAAACCGGCGGCGGCGAGAAAGGTGTTGGCGATACCGCCACCGACGACCAGTTGGTCGACCTTCTCTGACAAGGATTCAAGCACGGTCAGCTTGGTCGAGACCTTTGAGCCGCCGACGATGGCCACCATCGGGCGCGCCGGATCGGCGAGCGCCTTCTGGAGCGCGTCGAGCTCCTCGGCGAGCAGAAGCCCGGCACAGGCGACGGGTGCAAAACGGCCAACGCCATGCGTGGACGCCTGGGCACGATGGGCGGTACCAAAGGCGTCCATGACGAAGACATCGCAAAGCGCAGCGTATTGCTTGGAGAGAGCTTCGTTGTCCTTACCCTCGCCGGCGTTGAAGCGAACGTTCTCGAGCAGAACGAGCTCGCCGTCGGCGACTTCGGGCGCTGCGGCGATATAGTCGCGCACCAACCGAATCTCACGACCCAGCTTGGCGCCAAGCGCCTCGGCAACGGGCTGGAGCGAGTCGGCCTCGGAGAAGACGCCCTCCTCCGGCCGACCCAGGTGGGACATCACCATCACCTTGGCACCAGCCGTGAGGCAATGCTCGAAGGTCGGCATGGAGGCGGTGATGCGTGCGTCGGAGGTGACCTTGCCGCCTTTGACCGGGACATTGAGATCGGAGCGGATCAGGACCCGTTTGCCCGCAAGATCCAGATCGGTGAGCTTGATGAAAGACATCGTGAGGTTTCCTCGCAAATTGCTGGTTTGACGCAAAAGGGTCCGCCGACATTGTGTGTCTGACGCGAGCGCTGGCTCATTCCTCGCGTTGGTGCACGGGCAATGGGGTCGACATCGGCCGAGCTGCACGCTCGGCTATGGGAAATGTCGATAAATGTACTTTCGATCCATGACAATCGATCGAATCAAGGTCTCGCCGTCGAATCCAGTGTGCCGTCCCGGCTCTTGCAGGTTCTGGCAGGTCGCGCGGGCGAAATGCCCGCGCTCCCGGAATCATCGAGTCGCGAGCGCGATCCTGCGACTACTTCGCCACGTACTCGACCATACGCAGCATGTTGCAGGTGTAGCCGTACTCGTTGTCGTACCAGGAGACGACCTTGACAAAGGTCGGATCCAGCGCGATGCCGGCCTCGGCGTCGAAAACGGAAGGCGTGGGGCAGCCGCGGAAATCGGTGGAGACCACCTTCTCGTCCGTGTAGCCCAGCACGCCGGCCAGATCACCCGACTCGGACGCCGCCTTCATGGCTGCGCAGATGTCGGCATAGGTCGCCTCTTTGGTCAGCTCAACCGTCAGGTCGACCACGGAGACGTCGGAGGTGGGCACGCGGAAGGCCATGCCGGTCAGCTTGCCGTTCAGCTCGGGCAGCACCTTGCCGGCCGCCTTGGCCGCACCGGTGGAGGACGGGATGATGTTCTCCAGGATGCCGCGACCCCCGCGCCAGTCCTTCATCGAAGGGCCGTCGACCGTCTTCTGGGTCGCGGTGGCGGCATGCACGGTGGTCATGAGACCGCGCTTGATGCCCCAATTGTCGTGAAGCACCTTGGCGACCGGCGCCAGACAATTGGTGGTGCAGGATGCTGCGGAGATGATCTCCTGTCCGGCGTAGGTCTTGTGGTTGACACCGTAGACGAACATCGGGGTGGCGTCCTTGGAGGGTGCACTCTGCACGACCTTCTTGGCGCCGGCCTCGATGTGCTTGCGGCAGGATGCGTCGTCGAGGAAGAAGCCGGTGCACTCGATGACGAGCTCGGCACCAACCTCGTCCCATTTCAGATTGGCTGGGTCACGCTCGGCGGTCAGACGGATACTCTTACCGTTGACGATCATGCTGTTGCCGTCGACCGCGATGTCCCCGGCGAAGTTACCATGGACCGAATCGTACTTCAGCATGTAGGCCAGATAATCCGGCTCGAGCAGGTCATTGATCGCGACGACCTCGATCCCGGGAAAATCTTTCGCGATCGCGCGAAATGCCATGCGACCGATACGACCAAAACCATTGATACCGACTTTAAGTGTCATCGAGAGAGACTCCTACTTTAGGATTGAATCAAGCTATTCGGTGATCGAAGGGCGGATCCTCGAAACGAGACGATTGGAAAACCGAGCCCTCGAAACCAGAGGTCAACAGACGCTGGGTCTGCGCAGCCGCAGGAACCGCGGGAAGCCGGCTCGCCGGACACATGGTCGACCTGCGAGCCGCTCCGCCGTCAGATCAGACCCCTGACCTTGGCCACCAGATTCTCGACGGTGAACCCGAACTCCTTGAAGAGCGGCCCTGCAGGCGCCGATTCACCGAAACGGTTGATGCCGAGCACCGCGCCTTGGTGACCGACATACTTCCACCAGCCGTCGGTGACCGCCGCTTCCACAGCAACCCGAGCGGTGACAGCCTGCGGCAGGACGGATTCGCGATAGGCTGCATCCTGCGCATCGAAGGTGTCGGTCGACGGCATGGACACGACGCGGATGGCTTTGTCCGACATGGCCTCGGCGGCCTTGACCGCCAGCTCCACCTCGGAGCCCGTGGCGATGATGATGGCGTCGGGGGTGCCCGCGCAGTCGCGCAACACATAGCCACCACGAGCGATCGCGGCAAGCTGCTCGGGCGTGCGGGTCATGTGAGCCAGGTTCTGGCGCGAAAAGATCAGGCAGCTCGGGCGATCGCGACGCTCGATTGCGAGCTTCCAGGAGACGGCAGACTCGACCGCGTCGCAGGGACGCCAGACGCTCATGTTCGGGATCATGCGCAGGGTCGGGATCTGCTCCACCGGCTGATGGGTTGGGCCGTCCTCACCCAGACCGATGGAGTCATGGGTGTAGACGAAGATCGACTGGATCTTCATCAGCGCGGCCATACGCAGCGCGTTGCGGGCGTACTCGGAGAACATGAGGAAGGTCGCACCATAAGGCACGAATCCGCCGTGGAGCGCGATGCCGTTCATGATGGCAGACATGCCGAACTCGCGCACGCCGTAGTACACATAGTTGCCGGGCGCGTCCCCCTTACCGATGCCCTTGCAGCCCTTCCAGATGGTCAGATTGGAGCCGGCGAGGTCCGCCGAGCCGCCGAGGAGCTCGGGCAGCAAGGGGCCGAAGCCGTTCAGTGCATTCTGCGATGCCTTGCGCGACGCAATGGTCTCGCCCTTGTCGGCCACCGCGGCGATGAAGGCATCGGCCTGCTCAGCCCAGTCGCTCGGCAGCTCACCGGCCATCCGACGCTTGAGCTCTGCAGCCTCCACCGGAAATGAAGCTGCGTAAGCGGCAAAGCGGTCGTTCCATTCCGACTCCGCCGAGGCTCCACGCTCCTTCGCGTCCCAGCCTTGATAGACCGCGTCCGGAATCTCGAAGGGCGCATAGCTCCATCCCAAAGCCTCGCGGGTCAAGGCGATCTCGTCATCGCCGAGCGCCGCACCGTGGCACTCTTCTTTGCCCTGTTTATTCGGCGAGCCGTAGCCGATGATGGTCTGGCAGCAGATCAGGCTTGGCCGATCGGTGCTCTCGCGGGCCGTCTCGATCGCCGCCTTCACGGCCTCCGGGTCATGCCCGTCGACCTTGGGGATGACATGCCAGCCATAGGCTTCGAAGCGCTTGGGCGTATCATCCAGGAACCAGGCCGGCGTATCGCCGTGGCCACGGACTTCGCCGTCGATCGAGATGTTGTTGTCGTCGTAGATCGCAATCAGCTTGCCGAGACCCAGGGCACCAGCCAGGGAGCAGGACTCGTGCGAGATGCCTTCCATGAGGCAACCGTCGCCGAGAAAGACATAGGTGTAGTGATCGATGATGCTGTGACCCGGCTTGTTGAACTGGGCCGCCAGCGCCTTCTCCGCCAGGGCCATGCCCACTGCATTCGAGATGCCCTGCCCAAGGGGGCCCGTGGTGGTCTCGATACCCGGGGCGTACCCGTACTCGGGGTGACCGGGGGTCTTCGAATGAAGCTGGCGAAACTGCTTGAGGTCCTCGATCCCGAGCTCATATCCAGAGAGATGCAAAAGCGCGTAGATCAGCATCGAGCCATGGCCGTTGGACAGCACGAAGCGGTCGCGGTCGATCCAGGCTGGATTCTCCGGGTTGTGCGTCATGAAGTCGTTCCAGAGCACCTCGGCGATATCCGCCATCCCCATCGGCGCGCCCGGGTGACCGGAGTTGGCCTTCTGGACGGCATCCATGGCGAGCGCCCGGATGGCATTTGCAAGGTCTTTACGTGAGGACATCAGCCCCTCCTAAGTTCGGAAGCAATGGTCAATTCGGTCAGGCGTGTCGCGGTTCACGGCCGCTGGTCGATCGACGGTGGACGCATGACGGACGGCGGCACGGCGTCGGGAAGTCGTGTGTGGGGCTAGCCACCACGGCGGTCTTTGGGCTCGCTGTGCAGATCTACGTGGGCGGGTACGTTAAAGCGCCCCCCACGCCCCCTTCATTGGCCCATCATTGTGGACGAAGAGTGATAGCCCGAGAATCAAAACAAACTTATACCGTCAAAAAGGAATTTATAAGTTCCTAATATTAAGAATTACGCGAACAAATGACCAGGCTTTTCGGCCGTCTCGCCGCGCGCGACCTGCTAGATCTCAGTCACAGTCAAGCTGACGTCCACTTTATCGAGCAACCGATGCTCGGGATCTGCTCCGCCGGGCCATTGCCGGTCTGCGCAACCAGTTTCATGGCCTCGTAGAGGTCGCGTCTTGCGTCGTCGGGCGCCGTGTCCTTCCGACTGGCGTCCAGGCGCCCGCGGTACTGGAGCTGAAGGGAGGCGTTGTAGCCGAAGAAGTCGGGCGTGCAGATCGCCCCATAGGCCTTGGCGACGGCCTGACTCTCGTCGAGCAGGTACGGGAACGGGAAGGCGAGATCTTCAGCGATCCGCTGCATGTTTTCAAAGGCGTCTTCAGGGTAGTCCCGAGTGTCGTTGGACATAATGGCAACGCAGCCGATGCCCAGCTCGATGAGATCGCGCGTATCTCGAACGATGCGTTCGCGAACCGCCTTGACGTAGGGACAGTGATTGCAGATGAACATGACCAAAAGCCCGCGCTCACCGGCGCAGGTGTCGCGTCGCCAGATCCTGCCGTCGACTCCGGGGAGCTCAAAATCGGGCGCGGGGCGACCGAAGTCGCAGACAGGGGTTTCGAGCGAGGCCATTTCAGGATCTCCGGGGCAGATCGGATGACCCTGCATGTTACCGGAAGCGCGCCGCTTTCTGAATCCTTAGCCACCGGAATCACGAAGGTCTGGTTTTGCGGTTTCGCATCGAATCGCTATCATGTTGCGCCTCGACACGCATCCTTCGGCATCAAAAGCAGGCCACCGACACTATGAGCAAGGACTACATCTTCACCTCCGAATCCGTTTCCGAGGGTCACCCGGACAAGATGGCTGATCAGATCTCCGATGCCGTGCTCGACGAGATCTATCGCCGCGACCAGAACCATGCCAAGGCGCGCGTGGCCTGCGAAACGCTGGTCAAGACTGGGTTCGTCGTGTTGGCGGGCGAGATCACACTCACCGACGAGAACCTCAAAATCGACTACGAGGGTATCGTACGCAAGGTCGTGACCGAGATCGGCTATGAAGGCTCCGAGGTCGGTTTCGATGGGAAAACCTGCGGCGTCCTAGTGGCGCTCGGCGAACAGTCCAAGGATATCGGCCAGGGCGTCGACCGCGAGACCGAGGAATCCCAGGGCGCTGGCGACCAAGGAATGATGTTTGGCTACGCCACCAACGAGACCGACCAGCTCATGCCCGCGCCGATCGACTACGCGCACCGCCTGGTCAAGCGCCAGGCCGAGGTCCGCAAGAACGGCACACTCCCTTGGTTACGTCCCGATGCCAAGTCTCAGGTGACCTTCCGCTACATCGACGGCAAGCCATCCGGTTTGGAGGCGGTGGTGCTCTCGACACAGCACAGCCCCGACGTCAGTCAGGGCGTGCTGCATGAGGCGGTCATGGAAGAGATCATCAAGCCCGTCCTCGGCGGTACCGGCTGGCTCACCCGCGACACCAAGTACCATATCAATCCGACAGGCCAGTTCATCATCGGCGGCCCGGTCGGCGATTGTGGCCTGACCGGTCGCAAGATCATCGTGGACACTTACGGCGGTATGGCACGGCATGGCGGCGGCGCCTTCTCCGGGAAGGATCCGTCGAAGGTCGACCGCTCGGCCGCTTACGCCGGACGCTACGTTGCCAAGAACATCGTTGCCGCCGGCCTTGCGGATAAATGCGAGGTTCAGGTCTCCTATGCGATCGGTGTTGCCGAGCCGACATCTCTGTCCATCGACACCTTCGGGACCTCAAACGTCAGTGAGCATCGGATCATCGAGCTGATCCGGGCGCATTTCGACCTGCGTCCCTACGGCATCGTGCGAATGCTGGATCTCACCAACCGTGAGCTGATCCAGTTCCGTGACACAGCCGCCTATGGTCACTTCGGACGGTCGGAGCCGGGCTTCACCTGGGAGCGCACCGACAAGGCCGATATGCTGCGCGAAGCGGCGGGTATCTGAAAGGGGCGGAGGGCTCGGGGTTCGATTCGAAGGGCGGGTGAAGTGAGGAGCCAAAACCATCCCGGTTGGGACCGGGCTCCACATCCAACCTGGTAGAACGAGTCAAATCGACAGCCAAGACACATTCGTCCGTCCGAGTCCTCTTGACCCAATCTCACCCGAACCCCGAACCCCGAACCCCGAACCCCGAACCCCGAACCCCGAACCCCGAACCCCGAACCCCGAATAAACCACCTCGCCACCGAGGAGCGTTGCGACCCGGCCCATCGGAGCCCGGGCCAGGCTCGGTAGCGGGGTCGACACGACAACGGCGCTCACTCACGTTTCATCAGGAGTTGATAACCATGAGTGAGCTCACGGATTACAAGGTCGCAGATCTCTCTCTGGCCGATTTCGGCCGCAAGGAGATGGATATTGCCGAGACTGAGATGCCGGGGCTGATGGCCCTTCGCGAGCAGTTCGGCAAGACCAAGCCCCTCGCCGGTGCACGCATCACCGGCAGTCTGCACATGACGATCCAGACCGCCGTTCTGATCGAGACCCTGGTGGCGCTCGGGGCCGAGGTCCGTTGGTGCTCATGCAACATCTTCTCGACCCAGGACCACGCCGCCGCCGCCATCGCGGCGGCCGGCATCCCCGTCTATGCCTGGAAGGGCGAAACGCTCGACGAGTACTGGTGGTGCACCGAGCAGGTCCTGAACTGGCCCGACGGCGGCGGCCCCAACATGATCCTGGATGACGGGGGCGACGCGACCTTGATCGTCCACAAGGGCGTCGAGTACGAAAAGGCCGGGGCGATCCCTGCACCCAAGGCCGACGACAATGAAGAGTGGCAGTCCATTCTCGGCCTGCTCTCGCGCACCTTCGCGCGCAACCCGCAGCATTGGCACGGCATCGTCGAGGGCATCCGCGGCGTGACCGAAGAGACGACCACCGGGGTCAAACGTCTCTACCAGATGCATCGCGACGGGCAGCTTCTGTTCCCGGCGATGAACGTCAACGACTCGGTCACCAAATCGAAGTTCGACAACCTCTACGGCTGCCGCGAGTCGCTCGTCGACGCCATCAAGCGCGCCACCGACGTCATGATCGCCGGCAAGATCGCGCTCGTCTGCGGTTTCGGCGATGTCGGAAAGGGCTCGGCAGCGTCGCTCCGTGGGCTGGGCGCGACCGTCTGGGTGACCGAGGTCGACCCCATCTGTGCACTTCAGGCTGCGATGGAAGGCTATCGGGTCGTCACCATCGAGGACGTGGTCGGGATGGTCGACATCTTCGTCACCGCGACCGGCAACACCGACATCATCACCCACGATCACATGGCCGCGATGAAGGACCAGGCGATCGTCTGCAACATCGGACACTTCGACAACGAGATCCAGGTCTACGCGCTGAAACACTACGAGTGGGTCAACATCAAGCCCCAGGTCGATCAGATCATCTTTCCGGACGGCCACCGCATCACCCTGCTCGCCGAGGGCCGACTCGTCAACCTGGGCTGCGCGACCGGACATCCGAGCTTCGTCATGTCCGCCAGCTTCACCAATCAGGTACTGGCCCAGATCGAGATCTTCACCAAGCCTCAGGAGTATCCGGTCGGCGTCTATGTGCTGCCCAAGCACCTGGACGAGGACGTGGCGCGCCTGCATCTCGGCAAGATCGGGGCGAAGCTGACCACCCTATCGACGGCGCAGGCCGACTATATCGGCGTGGCGATCGAGGGGCCTTACAAGGCCGAGAACTACAGGTATTAATCCGCGCCCGGTGCGATCCATCGAGGTTTGCGGGTTTCGCGGCCTAGCGGGTACGAGTAGGCGTAGGAGCCGGCGCGGTTTAAGTCGTTGAAAAAGAATTAAATCGCGTTGGGTCCAATCGCCCAGGGCGCATGCCTCGTCGATCGAAGACAGCGATTCAGCATGTCGCTGGTCGCGGTTCAAGCCGCACCTGCTCATGAGACCGCTCGGCGGTGTCGCGCCTCTGTCGGGGGCCCGGTCTGCATTCGAGGCCCGTCGCGGTGCTGCCCATCTCAACCCATTCGCCGCCGGATCGAGGCCACTGATCGCGCTGTCCTGCACCGCGCAGGGGCTGACGCCGGAGGCTGGAGGCCCACACGCCATGCCGTCCGAAATACATCCATTACCGACCTACAGTGTCGAGCTCTTTCCGCCAAAAACCCCGGAGGGGATGGAGAAGCTCAAGCTCGAGATCGCGCAGCTCGACAGCGTCTCGCCCAGTTATTTCACCGTGACCTACGGAGCCGGGGGATCGACCCGCGACCGCACCTTCGAGACGGTTGACTGGCTCCGTGGCCTGGATATCGAAACCGCGCCACACATCGCCTGTGTTGGCTCCGCGAGGACCGAGATCCGCGAGATCCTGAACCGGTATCGCGAGCAGGGGATCCGACGCCTGGTCGCCTTGCGCGGCGATCTCCCCTCCGGCATGGGGGGCGGGACCGGCGGTGACTTTCGCTATGCCAACGAGCTGGTGACCTTCATCCGAGGTGAGTTCGGGGACGCCTTCACGATCGAGGTCGCGGCCTATCCGGAGTACCACCCTCAATCGGGAAGCCCCGAGCGAGATCTGGCCAACTTCAAGCGCAAGGTCGAGGCCGGGGCGGATGCCGCCATCACCCAGTATTTCTATAACCCGGACGCCTATTTCGCTTTCGTCCGGAGTTGCGAGCGCGTGGGTGTCGCCGTACCGGTCGTCCCCGGTATCATGCCCATCACCAATTACACGCAGCTTGCACGCTTCTCCGACGCCTGCGGTGCGGAGATCCCGCGTTGGGTCCGACGCCGACTCGAAGGTTACGGCGACGACGTCGAGAGTCTGCGTGCATTCGGGCATGAGGTGGTCCTCAACCTCTGCCGTCGCCTGATCGAGGGCGGCGCGCCTGGTCTGCATTTCTACACCATGAATCAGTCGGGCCCGACGCTGCGGCTGTGGAAGGAGCTCGCACTCCCGATCCCGGCCTGAGGCCGCGTTGGCGGGGGATCGTTGGATGCCGGTGAGACGATGTCGCGCGGATACCCGCTTGCGTCGGTGCGAAGGCAGCCTCCCGAGCATTCGGTCCGGGCGACTTCTCGGCACATCGGCCCCGACGCGCATGGATGGCGACCGCGTTTACCGACGCAATAAGTATGGTTTATTGACCGAGCTTGTATTCCGGCGCGATACCTGTCAGGCGCTCTGCTTGACCCGGAAGATCCTGTTTACGCTCGCATGCTGCAACTGGTTGGTCGGCTCCACCGAGTCGGAGTCTGGGCCCCAGGGGAGCACCGGCGGACCAGACCAGGGGCGTGCGAGCGGATGACAGCTGTTTAATACGTTGCGTCCGAAGCTCATCGACGCCTATACTCAATCTGCTTCTCGCGGTTAATGAGCCGACCGCTGGACTCGTTCAGGGGTGGCTCGTCAGTTCGATGGGCCGTCGAGCCCGCAACCTTCCCTTCTGCCTGGATTTGCGCAACACGGCAAATCGCACCGGTCGGCTGTTTGCGCCTCCACACGGTTCTCTTCGGAGCTTAGCCCGACCCCGAAGGGGTTCTGCCGCTGGCTCCACATCAAGCCCGCAGTCGGAGAGAACAACATCCTCGGCTACGGAGACCCCCAATGCGGGCACGCCCGCGCTCAATGTTTCCTGATTAGAGGTAGGACGAACGTGAATAAAACGATCAAGTTCGCAGGTCTTGCAGCCGTTGTCGCCTTGGCCGGTGCTTCCTTCACCGCAAGCGCCTGGTGGGGTGGCCCGGGTTACGGCGGCCCTGGCGGTTACGGCGGTGGCCCCGGCTACGGCAGCGGCATGATGGACAATTTCGGTGACATGTTCGGGGACGGCACCGGCGACTTCAACATGAACATGAGCGGGAGCGGTCGCTCCTACGGGCGTGGTCTGGGCCGTGGCTATGGTCGCGGGTATGGCTACGGCGACGGTTACGGCTACGGCGCCCCCTATGGCTACGGAGCTCCCTACGGGGCTCCCTACGGCGTACCCGGCTACGGCGCACCTTACGGTGCCCCTTACGGCGCCATGCCTGCCCCGATGGCTCCTCCGGTTGCTCCCGCGCAATAAGGATGATCCAGTCGTCTAGGTGCCTCGGCGCAGGCCGAGCCCGGAGTCGACTCGGATACAGGGACGTATCCACCCCCCGACACGCATGAGCTATACCCGAGTGGTTTCGCTATTCTTCACCGATTGTCGCTTCGAACATCCTTCGCTTTCCTGTCTTCATCTTCCGTTACATCGATCCGTCTCCTCACGCGTCGTCCGTCCGTTCGACCTCTGTCCCTGATCTGCTCTCTAGAGCGCTTGCGTTTATGGTGATAATTGAAAAACACCGGGGCCAATCGGACATCCGGGCAAATCCTAAGGCGAGGCGCGGCATCTTCACCAAGGCTGCCGATGTCGGTGCCGACCTGGTCGGCAAGGTCGAGTCCGGCATCCCGAATGTCTCGGGGATCCGGGGTGCGGTCGTGACCGGGCTCGTCACCGGGATCATCCTGGGGCGCTCGACCGAATGTTCCACCTCCGCAAGCTGCCGTCCGATGAGCCCGCCTCATCGCCAGCCAGGCGGAGGGCGGACCGGCGACCACCATCATCGCGGGGATCGGAGCGGGCAATTTGTCGACCGCAGTGCCGGTTCTGGCGGTCGGCCGCGCGGCCATCCTCATGGTCGAAGAAGTGCGCCGACATTTCAGGCAAGACCCCGGGATCCTCCAAGGGACCTCACGGCCGGACTATGAGCGTTGTGTCCCCATCTCCACGATTGGCGCGCAGCGCGAGATGCTGCTCCCGGCCTTGCTCGCGGTCGCCGCGCCCATCGGGGTGGGCCTCCTATTGGGTGTGGCCGGCGTGACCGTATCCTATAGCCTCATCTGAACCCGTCGAAGGCTTTTAGGATGGCCTGGGTCTCGGCGGCGGGGATCCGCGGCCCGATGCTGGTGACGAGCTTCGCCGCCGCGGCCGACGCCAAATGGCCGGCACGCGCATACCCCCAGCCCTGACTCAATCCGAAGAGAAAGGCGCCGGCGAACATGTCTCCCGCGCCGACCGTATCCACTGCCTTGACCTTGACCGGTGCGATCTCGATCAGCGCCTCCCCGTCCCAGATCAACGCGCCTTTTGGACCACGGGTGATTGCGAAGGTCCGACTGATGTTCTTGAGGCAGTCCAGGGCAACCGAGAGGTCGTCGCTTCCCGCCATGCCCATCGCCTCGAATTCATTGGCGAACAGCAGATCCACACCCGAACCGATCATCTCGAGCAACCCGCGCTTGAAGAATTTGACCATGTTGGGGTCGGACAAAGAGATCGCTGTCTTGATACCTGAGGTATCTGCGATCTCCTTCGCGGCGATCGACGCCTCGCGTGCGTGGTCCGAGGTGACCAGATAGCCCTCGGTATAGAACCATTCCGAATCCCGAAGAGCATCCTCAACCAGCTCATCGGCGGATAGTGCGCCGCTGACCCCCAAAAAGGTGCACATGGTTCGATCACTGTCCGGGGTGACCAGCACCACGCACCGACCCGTATGCCCTTTTGCCTTCTCGGTGTGGTTGTTGGTGTCCACGCCGCCCTGGATGAGATCGTCCATATAGAAGTGGCCCAACTCATCGTCAGCGACCTTGCAGGAGTAGAACCCCTTAGCACCGAGCTGACTGAGGGCGATGATGGAGTTTGCCGCCGAGCCACCCGACCCACGCTGATGACGGTGATGCTTCAGATGCGACATGATGGCGAGCTGCTGGGTCTCATCAACCAGGGTCATGACGCCCTTGTCGATCCCGAGGATGCCAAGATCGACCGTATCCACCTCGTATTCCATGTCTACCAATGCATTGCCGATCCCATAAACCTGATACTTGGCCATCTGTTGCTCACCTTTCCTGTCAAATCAGCTATTTTAACCCCGACCTCTCGCCCGATGTGCGTGGCTCGTCAGGCGCATGGCGTCTTGGCCCGCGAACCGCCCGTTTAGCGAAACGCCGATCAAAAAGGCGATGCGGCGAACAAAACCTGACCCTGCACCCAAGATCATGGGTCCGGCCACCCTGTCGGTCGATGGGTCCAAAAGCGCCCCGCGCGCTCACGCCATGCCCAGGGGCCACCGACAGTGCCATTGGGGCCGAGTCGCAGCTCGATGGCACCGACGAGGCCCGTATCGAGGACCGGGATTCCTCGCACGGCGATCCGCTCGCGAACAACGGAGGCTGGGAAACCGAACTGGTTGGCATAGCCGGAGGGGAAGAGGACGAGGCCCGGCGCGACCGCATCGAGAAACTCCGGGTGTGTCGAGGTCGCGCTTCCGTGATGCCCGGCCACCAGGACATCGCTGGCGAGCAGGTCGCCCAACTCGCGCGCAAGCCGACGCTCGACCCGCGCCTCGATGTCACCGGTCAAGAGGATCGACCGACCCCCGGTCTCGAGGCGCAGGACGCAGGAGGCATCATTGCCCCGGAAGCTCGCATCAGCCGGATGCAGAAAACGGAAGGACACCCCGGACCATTCCCACTGCTCGCCGGCCCGGCAGGGTTCGACACCGGGAAACCCCAGGCGCCCCGGCTCTCCGCTGTCGATCCGATCGATCGCGACCCGATCGGCCAGACCAACCAGACCACCGGCATGATCCCGGTCGGCATGGCTGACAACCAGACGTTCGATCCGGCGGACACCCTGCGCTGCGAGAAAAGGTGCGACAACCGCGCTGCCGGTGTTGAAGCCACTCGGGAAGCCCGGCCCGGTGTCATAGACCAGGGTGCCATCCCGCGTCCGAACCACGGCTGCCAACCCGAGACCGACATCAAGCAGGGTGAACCATGCCTCCCCGTGCGGCGGCTCCGGCGCCCGGAGCACGAACATCGGAAAGAGCAGCAGGGCACCCAGCCAGCGGCCGGGGAGCCCGCGCGGGGCCAGCAAGAGCACGACGCCGGCACCTGCAACGGGCCACACCCAGCTCGGCCGCTGCGGCAGGGCCATGGCAGCCCAAGACAAGCCGGCGATCCAGGACAGCCCGTCCAAACACCAGCCGAGCAGGTGCGCGGTCCATTGCAAGGGTAACCCGAGTCCGGGGATCAGACTGAGCAGGCTCGCGACCAGGACCAGCGGCAGCAGCATCAGACTGAAGATAGGTACCGCCACAAGATTGACCAGCGGCGCGATCAGGGAGGCCCGCCCGAAGAGCAGGAACAGCAATGGCAAGAGACCGATCGCCACCGCCCATTGGGCGCGCCCCCAACGGGTCCAGAGGTCCCGACTCGGCAAGCGGTGTCCAAGATTGAACAAGAGCACCGCCACCGCCCCGAAGGACAGCCAGAACCCGGGCGACAGAACCGCCCGAGCATCGACCAGCAGGACGCCGACCAGTGCGAGGACCAAGGCGTGATAGGGCCTAAGTGTCCGCTGCCAGAAGAGTGCCGCGAGCACCACCGCGATCATGACGAGCGCGCGCTGGGTCGAGATCGCGAAGCCGGCCAGTCCGGCATAGCCCAATGCGGCGAGCAGCCCGCCGATGGCTGCAGCACGCGGTGCGGCGAGCCCGACGGTCAAGCGCGCGCTCAGCGACCATAGCCGGCGCACCAGAACGAAAACCCCGCCGGCAATCAGACCGACATGCAGACCCGAGATGGCGACCAGATGATTGGTGCCGGTGCGGGTCAGTACCTCCCAGTCATCCTGGTCGAAGCCGGAGCGATCGCCGATCACCAAGGCCTGAATCAGGGGCAGGGCGGGCGCATCCCCCAAGACCCGCGCCAGGTGTCCGGCCAGACCTTCGCGCCCGCGGTCGAGCCAATATGGGCCCGGACCGGCGTCGAGCCGCTCGGGTGGATCGCCGCGGCGCAGGTTGCCAGTCGCCTTGATCCCCTGCTCGAACAACCAACGCTCGAAATCGAAGGTACCCGGATTGGCCAGACCATGCCGAGGCTTGAGCCGCACGGACAGGCGCCACTGCTCGCCCGCTCGCAAGGGTGGTGGCTGATCGTACCAACCGAGTCGCACCAGCCCCTTGAAAGGCAGAGGCTCGCCGTCCCGCCAGGTCCGTTCGACATCGAGCAGGAAGCGCCGTGCAAGACCCGAATCACTCGGGATGGAGGCGATCCGTCCTTCCACCACCAAAGGCACACGGGCAAGGTCGTCCGGAAAGGGCGAGCAGAGCAGGAGACAGGCGTTCCAGTGTGCCCAAAATGCGCCAAGCAAGAGCCAGAATGGAAGTCGCAACCAGTGATAGCGCCAAGCGGCGACAGCCAACAGAGACGTGGCCAGCGCACCCCAGAGAAGCGGCGGGAGCCAGGGTAGAAGATGTAGAAGGACGACCCCTAAAGCGAAGGCCAGGCCAGCCCCGGCCAGTGTCGAGTGGCGGCTGGGCAGAGGCACCAGGGTCTGCTAAGCGGCTCGTCAGCAAAGATCAATCGGGGACGAGGTTAGCCGGACGTCGGGCCCACAGCGTGAACATGGATGGCGTAAATCTTGGCGCACAGGCCTAGCAGCGAGGATCGAAAAGACCCTTGAAGACATGCTTGGAAACGAGAATGAAAAGGTGTTTTTGTGTTCACTATAGTGTTGCGGCGATAGATGTCGGGCTAAGGAAGCCCTGATCAAATCAGCGCTTCCCGCGGCACATGGATGTGTCGCCATCTTTCAGTCAGCTAAGCGACGAAACAAGACCACCCGACAACAGTGTATCAAAAACACGAAACGTTTTCTTCAAACTGCTCGCCATCGCATATCACCGAATCCATCCTTGAGTGCTCTATACTCGCCGGCTTGACCCTGGCGTCAGATCTAACGGACATCCCTCGTGAAACGGTGGCTGAAACGCATCCTGCCCGCCCCCAGGACACTCCTGGCAAATGGCCGTTTCGGGATGTTCGGCAAGCTGCTGCACGACCCTAACCTCTGGCACCTCAACAGATACTCGGTCTCGGGGGCCGTTGCAGTCGGTTTGTTTGTGGCATTCATGCCGCCACTGGGACAAACCTTTGTCGCCGTTGCCGCGGCGATCCTGTTCCGCGTGAATCTCCCGATTGCGGTGCTGGTGTCCTTGATCTCCAATCCAGTGACCATCCCGCCCATACTCTACTTCAGCTATAGCCTGGGCTGCTGGGTACTCGGGATCGAGCCCGAGCGATTCAACCTCGAGTTCTGGCTGGACTGGCGTCACTGGCTCGCGGTGATCTGGCCGTTGACGATCGGGAGCCTGATCGGTGCGACCATGAGCTCGGCGTTGGGCTATCTGACGATCCAAACGATCTGGCGGTGGCGACTGATGCGCCAGATACACATAAGGCGGGAGCGCTATCGCGAGGCGGCGTCGCGGGACAGCCGCCCATCGTCCAGACGCCAGGTCTGATCCATGCGGGCGGCCAACTCCTGATCGTGTGTCACGATGACGAGACTGGTGCCGATGGCGAGATTCAACTCCAGCATCAGGTCGAAGACGCGAGCAGCGGTGACGCGATCGAGATTCCCGGTGGGCTCATCCGCCAACAGGCAGGCCGGATGGGTCACCAAGGCTCGCGCCACAGCAGCGCGTTGGCGCTCGCCCCCGGAGAGCTCGCCCGGCTTGTGCTCCGCGCGATGCCCGAGTCCGACGCGATCCAGGATGGCCATGGCGCGATCACGCGCCTCGGCTGGCCGGCTGCCGCCGATCAGGAGTGGCATGGCGACGTTCTCGAGCGCAGTGAACTCGGCCAGGAGATGATGAAACTGGTAGACGAAGCCTAGATGGCGATTGCGCAGCAGCCCTCTCCGGACCTCCGAGAGTCGACCGACCTCTTGACCCAGCCAGCACACGACCCCGCCGCTCGGCCGTTCGAGTCCACCGATACAATGAAGAAGCGTGCTCTTGCCCGAGCCCGATGCTCCAACGATTGCGATCCGTTCCCCTGCGCCAACCCTGAAATCGACACTCCGCAGCACCTCGACGTCCAGTGGGCCCTGGCGGAAGGTCTTGGCAAGGCCGTTGACCTCGAGAACAGGCATCAGCTCATTCATATCGCAGAGCCTCGGCCGGTTGGGTGCGGGCCGCGCGCCAGGCCGGATAGATGGTCGCGAGCATCGACATCACGAAGGCCGCACCACCGACGAAGAGCACATCGGAGAGGTGCACGTCCGATGGTAGAGCACTGATGTAATAGATGGCCGGGTCCAGGAAATGGACACCGAAGAGCGCCTCGATCCCGGCGACGACGGGCTCGACATTGAGCGCCAGAATGACACCCGCCACCATCCCGATCAGGGTCCCGATGAGACCGATCGCCGTACCCTGGACCATGAAGATCGCCATGATGCGTCCGGGTGAGGCACCCAAGGTTCGCAGCACCGCGATGTCGGCCTGCTTGTCGGTCACCACCATAACCAAGGTCGAGACGATATTGAAGGCGGCCACGGCCACGATCAGAAAGAGGATGATGCTCATCATTCGCTTCTCCAGTGCCAGTGCGCTGAAGAAGTTACTGTGGACCTGCGTCCAATCCAGCACGCGATAGACCCCGCCCAGCTCGTAGGCGATGTCGCGCGCCAGACGCGGCGCCAGCCACATATCGGTCAGCTTGAGCCGAACGCCCGAGACCGCATCCCCCAAGCTCAATAGCTTGGCGGCGTCGTCCATCTGGATAAAGGCGGCATTACGGTCGTAATCCGCCATCCCGACCGAGAAGATCCCGCTGACGGTGAAGCGCTTGAGCCGCGGCATGATCCCAACCGGGGTCGAGCTGACCTGCGGCGTCACGACCGTCACCTTGTCGCCCGGCTGGGCACCAAGATAGTTCGCGAGGTCCTGACCCAGGATGATGCGAAACTCGCCGTCGACCAGGTCGTCAACCGAGCCGATGACCATGTCACGTCTCAGCTCCGCGACCTGATCCTCCTCGGTCGGGACGATGCCGCGGATCAGGGCGCCGCTCACCTGCGAGCCGCCGACCAGCATACCCTGTACCTCGACGAAGGGCGCCGCGCCGACCACATGCGGATGCGCGCGCACCTGCTCCAGGACCTCCTCCCAGTCCTTCATCCCACCGTAGGGATCGGCGATCGTGGCATGCGAGGCCATCCCCAGGATGCGGGCCTGGATCTCCTTGTGGAAGCCGTTCATCACCGATAGCACCACGATCAGCGCGACGATGCCGAGCGTGATGCCCACCATCGAAGTGCCCGAGATGAAGGAGATGAAATGATTGCGGCGCTTCGCTCGCGTGTAGCGCAGGCCGATATAGATCGCGATTGGATGGAACATGGCGCGGGATTTAACCACAAAGCGAGCCGCGCTGTCCGAGAACCTGCGGGCGTGATGTCGGTGCGCTCGCAGAAATCCTCAGCCTGGGGCTGGATAGCAAGCCCGACCCCGGTCTACGCGGATCCGCGCCAAGCGCATTCTCCCGGATCTCGAGACGGAGACCGAGAATCCCAAAAAATTCGCTGGATTTCTTCTATTGTTGAGGTCTGAACGTTTACTGAGGATCCGGACCACTTGGTGCCGCCCATGAATACCAGATTAGGGAAGCGCTGAGCGAATCGGCGTTTCCCGCGGCACCTGGATGTGCGGCTGATCTTCGGCAGTTCTGGAAAATCATCCGGTCTTTTTAGGATGAAAAACGAGGAATCGTCGAGGAATCATCGGAGAAAAAAAAGCACAAAGAACACGCAGGATTGAGGATCACCGCAACTGTGGGAGATCGGACATGAATGAGCGTGACGCTAAACATGCGGCCTTTCCGGCGTCGAGAGGGTTTCCGCTTGCGATGACCGTCGGGGCTCAGGACAGGATCGCTCGCCGCGCCGCCGTGGCCCGGGCGGGCGAGGCAGGGGACCAGTGCGATTTCAGTCGCTCAGCCGAAATCGACTACAGAGTCAACGACGGCACCTTGCACATCCAAGTCGAAGGTCCGCTGGACCTGCGCTGCTTGTTTCGGCTGATCTGTATCGGCCAAGCGGTCGACGATAGTATCTCCGAGTGCGTGCTCGACCTGACCGGCGTGGACCAGGTCTTCGACTCCGGCCTCGCAGCCCTGCTCGTGCTCTCCAGGGAGCTTACGCGCCGAGGTGTGGAGAGGATCCGCATCCAAGGCATCAAGCTGGAGAGTCCGACCCTGTCGCCTTTCTTGATGTGAGCGCAAATGAGTAGACTTTTTTGTCGGTCTCTTGCGCGAATTGCTGGCGCTTGGCTTGGTCGACTGCGGGCCAGATCATGCGCCCAACGCGCAGGCTGCGGCCCCTGCCGCCGCTGGAGGTAAGACTCTGAGGGATCCAGCTCTGGACAACGCCGAGGAAGCGTCCACTCGTAGCGGAGAAGAGACTGCCGCCGCCAAGCAGGTCAAAGATTATGATCAAGGAGCTCAAGACGCTCATCGGCGAGGAGCGCAGGGAAGAGGCTCGGGTGATGATGGATCGACTCGCAGCCATCAGGGACTCGCTGTCCGAGGAGCTTCGGGATCGGATTTATCGATTGCAGGCCATGATGCCGGATGAGTAAAGCACCTTGATTCGCGGGTGAGGTTACGAAAGCCGACGAAACATCCGCCCAAGCGGCTCACCTTCCCTACGATCAGCGAAAGCCGCGCCAGAGTCGCGGCGAATCTCTCCCGGGCGACTGGAGTACAATGCCCGGATCCATCGTGCGAGCGAGAGGCTTCCGATGCGTCGACTCCCTGCCGAATGGGAGCCCCAGAGCGGGGTCATGCTCACCTGGCCCCATGCCGGGACCGACTGGGCGAACGAGTTGGACCGGGTCGAGCGCCTGTACGCTCGACTTTCCGTCTTGATTGGACGTTTCGAGCCCGTACTCAATATCTCCCGGGATCAAGCACACGCCGAACAGGTGCGCACCCTTATCAACTCAGCGGCAATCCACCCCACGACTCAGCGTTTCGGCATCGCACCGAGCAACGACACCTGGGCACGCGACCATGGACCCATCGGGGTCCAGACCGAGCGCAACAAGTCCATCTTGGTCGATTTCCGCTTCAATGGCTGGGGGGAGAAGTACGGCGCCGAGCTTGACGATCGGATCTGTCGCACCTTGAGCGAGCGCGGGGTCTTCAGTCATGCGCCACTGGAGTCCAGCGACCTGGTCCTGGAGGGCGGCGCCATCGAGACCGACGGGCAAGGCACACTACTCGCCGTGACACGCACCCTGGTCGATCCCCGGCGCAACCCCGGTCGGTCGCGCGAAGACATTGAGCAGGCTCTCAGCGAGCACTTGGGCGTCCATCACTATCTCTGGCTGGAGCACGGAGCCATCAGCGGCGACGATACCGACGGCCACATCGATACCTTGGTGCGGTTCTGCTCACCCGACACCCTCTGCTATGCAGGTTGCGAGGATCCGAGCGATACTGACTTCGCTGAGCTTCGGGCGATGGAGCGCGAGCTCCGGGCACTGCGCGACCCCCGTGGAAACCCCTATCGGCTGGTTCGACTGCCAACGCCCGCCCCGGTGCTCGATGACGATGGCGCTCGCCTCCCGGCTGGCTATGCGAACTTCCTGATCATCAACGGCGCCGTGCTGGTCCCGACCTACGACGACCCGACGGATGCCGTTGCACTCGCGACCCTGAGGGACCTCTTCCCGGGCCGCACCATTCTGCCGGTCGATTGTCGCCCGCTCATCCGTCAGGGCGGCAGCCTGCACTGCATCACGATGCAGCTCACGGCCGGCGTCTTGTCTTGAAAGGCGCCCGCTCGAGACTCGAGACGCGGTTTAAAGCCCCGATGGGATTCAAGATCGGCCGCAAAACTGGCACACTTGCGCACGGACGATAGAAACCGGCCGCGATCACCGCCGGTCGCCACACTCACCCCCGAGGTCCGACGACAGCATGAGCGACTCAGTCAAGTATCTGCTCGACGAGCAGCACCTTCCGCGTTCCTGGTACAACATCAACGCCGATCTCCCGGTACCCCTGGATCCGGTGCTGCATCCCGGCACCCAACAGCCCATCACGCCGGACGATCTGGCGCTCATCTTCCCGCGCGCAGTCATCGAGCAGGAGATGAGCACCGAGCGCGAGATCGAGATCCCGGACCCGGTGCGCGAGGTCTATCGTCAGTGGCGCCCATCCCCGCTCTACCGTGCGCGACGCCTGGAGAAGGCGCTCAACACCCCGGCCAAGATCTACTACAAATACGAGGGCGTGAGTCCGGCTGGAAGCCATAAGCCCAACACGGCGATCGCACAGGCCTTCTACAACAAAGAGGAAGGCGTCAAGCGCATCACGACCGAGACAGGTGCCGGACAATGGGGCTCGTCCCTGGCGCTGGCGGGATCCATGTTCGGCCTCGAGATCGTGGTCTACATGGTGAAGGTGAGCTTCCAGCAGAAGCCCTATCGGCGGGCCTTCATGGAGACCTTTGGTGCCCAGTGCATTGCGAGCCCGAGCGAGACCACAGAATCCGGGCGCGCGATACTTGCCGAGCACCCGGACAGCACGGGCAGTCTTGGCATCGCCATCAGCGAGGCGGTCGAGCTGGCAGCGCAGCGCGACGACACCAAATACGCGCTCGGCAGCGTCCTGAACCATGTCCTGCTCCACCAGACCGTCACTGGACTGGAGGCGCAGAAGCAATTGGAGATGGCCGGCGACTACCCGGACATGATCATCGGCTGCACCGGCGGCGGCAGTAACTTCGCCGGCATCGCCTTCCCATTCCTGGGCGAGAAGCTGCGCGGCGGACGCGACATCGAGCTCATCGCCGTCGAGCCATCGGCCTGCCCGACCTTGACCAAGGGACTGTTCGCCTACGATTATGGCGATACCGCCAAGCTCACGCCGCTCGTCAAGATGTATACGCTGGGATCCAGCTTCGTGCCTCCGGGCTTCCATGCCGGCGGGCTTCGCTATCACGGCATGGCACCCCAGATCAGTCATCTGACGAAGCTCGGCCTGATCAAGCCGATATCCTATAATCAGTTGGACTGCTTTGCCGCCGGTATCCAGTTTGCCAAGGCCGAGGGCATCATACCTGCGCCGGAGGCCAACCACGCAGTGAAGGCCGCAATCTACGAGGCTGAGAAGTGCCGCGAATCCGGCGAGGCAAAGACCATCCTCTTCAACCTCTGCGGGCACGGCAACTTCGACATGCAGGCCTACACCGACTACCTGGCCGGTAAGCTCAAGGACCTGACCTACGCCGAAGACGAGGTCGCAATGGCCTTGGCCGGGCTCCCCAGCGTGGCCTGAGCAACAAGTACGACAGACCCCGAGCCGAGGCGCCGACAGGAGAATCACAATGTCCCAGTGTCGCCCTCGGCACGGATACAGGCTTCCAGCGCTCTTGATGTTGCTGTTTTCAGCGTCGTCCTGCGGCGTGGCTGGGGCGGATCAGGAGCCCGCTCCGCCCGACGCGCCCTCGCTTGAGGCGAAGGTCGAGGAGCTGACACTTCGTCTGCTCGGCATGGAAGGGAAGCTGAAGGAATCAGCGCATGCGCGCAAGAGCGCCGAGCAGGCCCGCATGGAAGCCGAGCGACGCCTCGCCGAAGGCGCCCAGGAGACCGAGCGCCTGAGCGGAGAGATCCAGCGACTGAAAGAGGCACAACTCGAGCTCGAGAAGGCCCTGAGCGAACGTGACCAGAGACTCTCACAACTGGATGCTCGTTGGCTGTCCCTGAGTACGGCACACGAGGCCCTCAACACGCGCCTCGAGTCCCTCCGGGCACGCGTCCCGACACAGGACGGTGGCACGCTCGATCCGGAACCGGCTCGACAGTTGGCCCGCGATGCCTATGAGGATCTGCGTGCCGTTTTGCAGCGTCCTCGCAGCGGTCGCGACCCTGAGATCGAACGGGCCATCTCGGCCGCCGAGAAGGCATTGCATCAGCGCCAGTTCACACTGGCGCGTGCCTTGGACGCACAAAGCGTCTATCGAGTCCGCCCCAACGACTCCTTGGCGCTGATCAGCACCCGCTGCTATGGTGAAAGCAGTCAGTGGCGCGCCATTTTCCTCGCCAATCGCCATGTCCTCGAGGACCCGGATCAGCTGACCCCAGGGGTCACGCTGGTCGTTCCTTGAGTGCGATCATGCCATCGGTAGGATTCCCCGATGAGCGATCAAAGCAGCACCAGCGACCTGTTCCTACCTTACGAGCTCGGCAGTCTGAAGCTCGTCAATCGTATCCTGATGGCACCGCTGACCCGCAGCCGCGCGGGCGCGGGCGATGTCCCGACACCCTTGATGGCCGCCTAACTATGCTCAACGCGCCACCGCCGGGCTGATCATCAGCGAGGCGTCGCAGATCTCACCGCAGGGTAAGGGCCACATCCAGTTGGTGCGGGTCTTCCATCGCCAAGCCCGTCGGACGAGGAGGATGCGGTGAGCCTAGCGAACCGCAGGCTAGGTCGCCTTGGCGAGACGGCTCTCGAGCGCGCTTGATAGCATCAGGCTGGCGAGCACGAAGGAGAGGAAGAGATAAAAGCCCGGCTCCAACGAGGTACCGTTGGTCGTCAGCACGGCGACCGCTTGGCTCGCGCCCCGGAGACTGCCGAGCTGGTTGGCAACCAGGGCATCGAAGCCGATATAGGCCATGAAGATGGCGACGACCATGACGTCGGCCATCGACCATTTGCCCGACCTGAGTGCGAAAAATCGGACCGTCCCGGCCGCGCGCGCACCTCGGCCACCGTAGCGGACATCATAGTAATAGGCATAGGTCGCCATCAGCTTGAGCGCCGGGAAGATGACGCTGAACAGCGTCAGGAGCACCGCGACCAGGAGCATGTCGGCTTGACCCGACTCGAAGAGGATCCGCATCACCTCGAAGATGCTCTTGGTTTGAAAATAGAGCACCTGGTTGGCGAAGACGACCGGCTCGCCGAGAAGTTGAAAGCTCAGCTCGGTGATCCGGGCATCGACCTCGATCATGGGCGTTGCGAGTCCGCCGACCAGCAGGAGCAGTGTCGCACCCGTAAGTGCAAAGAGCAGCCATGGGTCGAGCCGATCGGACGCCCGTTCGAGCACATCGGGCCGAGGTGAATCCGCGTCTCGATGGCGACCCAAGGCCGGACCGCCAACCGACCGGGGCGCGGACCCGCCGACCAGCGACACCAGGAACAGGAGTGCCACCAAGCCGATTACCGCCCCGAGCCTTGCCTGGATCCTGGGCTGCGCCTCGGCGATCGCCGTCTGGATCCGCTCCGAGCAGACCTGCAGGTCCGGGCACTCATAAGCCGCCAGCACCGCATCGAGCCGACTCCGATCGGTCCCGGCGCCGCTCGAGGCGAGAGCCTCGCGGAGCAGGACATCCAACCTCGCCTTGATCTGCTCCTTGACGCCCGGCATGCCGAGCTGCTCGACAAAGGCATCGGCATACTCGGGGACACGATCGCGCAGACGGGCGACGTCCAGCACCAGATCCTGCAGACCCTGTTGCAGAGCTCCCTGGAGTTGATCCAACCAGCTTCCGCCCGAGCCGGGGCTCCTTTGTCTCAGGTTGCGCTCGATCTCCCGGATCAGGGTATCCAGCAACTGGGTCACGGCCGCCGTCACCTGCGCCCGACTGGCCTCGGTGAGATCCAGCTCGTCCACCCGCTTCTCCAGGATCGCACCGATGCGGTCCGCCCAGATGTCCGGGTCCAGCAGTCCGTAGCGAATATGATGGATCTCGGCGAGATCCGTCTTCATGGCCTTCACACGATTCAGATCGCCCACCAGGGCCACCAGCAACCAACCCGCACCGATCAATAGACCGAGCGCGACGATGCGTCTGAGGAGGGGTCCGGTCGTCATCAGCCCACCGCCGCAAGTCTTGGGCGTTGTGCATCGGCCGGCGCCATCGGGAGCGGCGAGCGTTCGTAGACAACCCTGACGGCCTCGGCCCCGAGCAGTTGTCGGAGGCGCTTCAACAAGGCGTCCGTCGGCTCGACACGCCAGGCATCACCGAGCACCAGGTCGCCGACCGCACCCGGGCGGCGATAACGCAGACGCACCGGAAGGTCGCCGTCGCGAAAGGCCATGAGCGCAGCGCGGAGCGCCTCGATCCGGGCAAGGCCCTCCGAATGGGCCGCAGGATCCGATAGGTCCAGCTCCAGCTTCAGATGATCGGCCATGGTGGCACGGGCCTGCTCGAAGGTGCGTAAATCGTCGGCGCGTAAGGACCAGCTATCCCGGTATTCATCGAAATTGAGCGCCCCGGTCACCTGCAGGATCTGGTCGGGAATCAGGAGATGGCGCAAGGTGTCATAGAGCTCCGAGAAGACCGTGACCTCGATGCGGCCGGTGCGATCGTCGAGCACGACCGAGCCCATTCGCCCTCGCTGGGTCTTGCCATGCCGCACCGCCACCACGAGACCGGCGACGCTGCGCTTCTCGCGATCGCGGCGACCTTGTTCTCGGTCCGTCTCCAAGAGTTTACCGATCCGGCTGACCGACATCGCCTGGAGCTCAGACTCGTAGCGATCGATCGGATGGCCGGTCAGGTAAAGTCCGAGTGTCTCCTTCTCGCCGGCCAAGCGCTGCTCGTCCTCCCAGTCGGCGCGGACCTCGGTCGCCAATTGGGGATCGGGTACAGACGCGGCGACCGCCTCCAGAGCACCGAAGAGGTCGGCCTGACCCGCCGCCAGGGTCGCGTGATGCTGCTCGGCCACCTTGAGCGCCAGCGGCAGCTCGGCCATCAGCGTCGCACGATTGGCACCCAGCTCGTCGAGTGCGCCGGCCCGAATGAGCGCCTCCAGGACGCGTCGGTTTGCCTTGTGCAGATCGATCCGACGACAGAAGTCCCAGAGGTCGCGAAACGGGCCGTCGGCCGTGCGGGCCTGGATGATCGCCTCGATCGCGCCCTCACCCACCCCTTTGATCGCCCCCATGCCGTAAACGACGGTAGCTGGATCCGCGACCGTGAAACGATAGGCCGAACGATTGATGGCCGGCGGCTCGACACGCAACCTGATCGCGCGACACTCCTCGATCAGGGTCACCACCTTGTCGGTGTTGTCCATGTCCGCGCTGAGCACCGCAGCCATGAAGGCCGCCGGGTAGTGCGCCTTGAGCCAAAGGGTCTGATAGCTGACCAGGGCGTATGCGGCCGAATGCGAATTATGGACGATGATGTCGTTGGCGACGAAATTGTGGGTATCCGGGACCTCCAGATCATAGGTCATGGCCGCGCCATCCGGCTCGATGGAGACGACACGCTCCCAATAGATCTCGGCGTCTGCGGCTTGTCTGAGGAAATCGGCATCGAAAAACTCGGCGAGCTTTCGGATGGTCGCTCGGCGAAATCCCTTCTTGTGCGGCTTGTCCTTGCCATAGAGCGCTCTCACGCAAACGCCGCTGCGAGCCTCAATCTGACGCCACGTCAGACCACTGCGATCCTTCTCCAAGCCGACGGCCTGCTTGATCTCGGACGGCAGAGTCTCGACGGATTCCAGATCGCTCGGGATTTCAGCGAGCGACCGGCACAGCGCTTCCAATTGTTTGCCTTTTCCGACCAAGTGTGGCCCGATCCACTCGACAAATGCGGTAATGCTCCTTCGCCCAACCAGGTGCAAGGTATAGCCGATCCGCCCGTCCTTATGCGGAAAATGTTTCTCCGTCAGTCGGCTGACGATACCGAAACGCAACAAGAGATGCTGAGTCTCACTGGCCAGGCGCAGAGAGGCGCTGGCCAGATAGGGGATCTTGTTGTTCGCGTTTTCGCCGGCGACATATCCGTCTCCCGACCAGATTCGCCCGAGAATCACCGCCAAGCATGGATTGTCGAGACGAAAGACGGATGGCGGAAAGTGTTTTTGCGGCGCCTTTTGGCCGATCATGTCCAGGCGCTCCAACCACAATCGAGCACCGGAGCGTGGCGTGAAGCTGTGCCCGTTTCCGCAGCTGATCCTGGTATCACGACCGGTCCCGACGTAAACGCACCAGGTCTCGGCACGTTCCGGCCTTAGCCGCACCGTCGGCACGGTATCGGGAAAGCGGCTTGCCGCGGACACGAAATCATCCCTGGCATCGACATCCTTGTTGTAAAAATAGAAGCCGCTGGGATGACAGGTATTCCCTTCCGAGAGAACCCACCCCAAGGTCACCAACTCATGCTCGGGCCACTGCTCACGGCCTTCGATCGGCAATCGCGCGGGCGCGGCGATGCGCTCGCCGACTTGCAATTCATCGAGCCGCTTCCAGCCCGTTGCGGTCAGCAAAGGGTGATTGCCGGTCGCACGCAGTGTCTTGCCGAGCGAGGTCGTGAGTCTCAAGACCGGTCGGATACCGTTCTCCATCACCTGAACAACGGGGCTCACGCCCATCCGATGATCCGACAACAGACTCGCGACCCCGTCGATCCCCGATCGATAGATGTCCTTGACGCAGCGTCGCTCACCGTTTGATGGATCCGTCACCAGTGTGTCCCCAACGACACACTTGTTGAAGCCGTAACCGGCAAACTTATCCATTAAGTCAAAGATGAAGGTCGCAACATTGCCGTCGACCCCGCGTGCCATCGCCCCTTCCTCGAAGATGGCGCGCTGCTTGTCCATCTCGGACTGTTTCTTCTTGCCCATCGCCCGGCGCAGCAGGTCGGCTCCGCCGAGCGAATAGCCGGCGAGCACCTGGGCAATCTGCATCACCTGCTCCTGATAGAGGATGATGCCGTACGTGGGTTTGAGGACAGGCTCCAGATCCGGGTGCGGATAGGCCACGTCGGCGCGGCCGTGCTTGCGATTGATGAAGTCGTCGACCATCCCCGATTGCAGCGGACCGGGACGGAAGAGCGCGACCAGCGCCGTGATGTCGCCAAAGCTGTCGGGCTGGAGCTTCTTGATCAGCTCCTTCATGCCGCGTGATTCGAGCTGGAAGACGGCGGTCGTCTCGCACCCTTTGATCAGGTTGAAGGCCGCCTCGTCGTGCGGATCGATCCGGTCGATATCGATCGGTGGCTCGCCCTTGGTCGCACGGACCTCGTTGATGGTCTTCAGCGCCCAATCGATGATCGTGAGCGTCCGCAGCCCGAGGAAGTCGAACTTGACCAGGCCGACCTGCTCGACATCGTCCTTGTCGAACTGGGTCACCAGGTTCTCCCCGCCCGGCTCGCAATAGAGCGGCGCGAAATCGGTCAGCTTGGTCGGTGCGATCACGACACCGCCGGCATGCTTGCCGGCATTTCGGGTCAGCCCCTCGAGCTTGCGGGCCATGTCGATCAGGGCCCGGATCTCCTCGTCGTCCTCGTAAGCCGCCTTGAGGTCGTCGCTCTCGGCGAGTGCCTTCTCCAGGGTCATGCCCAGCTCGAAGGGCACCATCTTGGCGACCCTGTCGACGAATCCGTAGGGGTGACCCATGACACGACCGACGTCGCGCACCACCGCCTTGGCCGCCATGGTCCCGAAGGTGATGATCTGAGAGACCGCCTCGCGACCGTACTTCCGGGCGACATACTCGATGACCCGGTCACGGCCCTCCATGCAGAAGTCGACATCGAAGTCGGGCATTGACACGCGCTCGGGATTGAGGAAGCGCTCGAACAGGAGGTCGTGCTCGATCGGGTCCAGATCCGTGATCTTGAGTGCATAGGCGACCAGCGAACCGGCGCCCGAGCCGCGTCCCGGTCCGACCGGGATGCCTTGTGCCTTGGCCCATTGGATGAAGTCGGCCACGATCAGGAAGTAGCCGGTGAAGCCCATTTGGGTGATGACCTCGAGCTCCAAGTCGAGACGCTCCTCGTAGAGCCTGCGCTGCTCGGCGAAGTCCGGCGCGTCCGGGTCCAGGATCCGCTCGAGACGCCACCGGAGTCCGGTCCGCGACGCCTCGGCAAAATGGCTGTCCATCGTCATCCCAGCCGGCACCGGAAAATCCGGAAGGAAGTTTCTGCCGAGCGTCAGCTCCAGGTTACAGCGCTTGGCAATCTCGACCGAGTTCTCCAGGGCTTCGGGCAGATCGGCGAACAGCTCGGCCATCTCCGCGGGACTGCGCAGCGACTGCTCCGAGCTGTAGCCGCGTGGTCGGCGCGGGTCATCCAGGGTCCGCCCCTCATGGATACAGACCCGCACCTCGTGGGCCTCGAAATCCTCGGATCGCAGAAAACGCACGTCGTTGGTCGCCACCACGGGCACACCGGTGCGGATGGCCAGATCAACACTCGCCTCGACCAGCTCGGCCTCCTGAGCGCGCCCGGTCCGCACAAGCTCCAGGTAAAAGCGGTCCCCGAAAGCGGCAAGCCAACGCTCGAGCAGACGCTCGGCGGACTCGCGATGGCCATTTAAGAGACATTGGGCGACATCGCCCTGGGGTCCGCCCGAGAGTGCGATGAGACCCTCGGCTGCAGCCTCGATCCACTCACGCTCGACCTGAGGCAAACCGAGATGCTGGCCATCGACATAGGCCCGGGAGATCAGGCGCGTCAGGTTGCGATACCCGAGGGCATCCTGGACCAGCAGCACGAGGCGATGCGGCTTGTTGGCGTCATCTGGGTTACGCACCCAGAGATCCGCGCCCGCGATGGGCTTCAGCCCGGCCGACACTGCGGCTTTGTAGAAGCGCACCAGCGCAAAGAGGTTACATTGATCCGTGATGGCGACCGCCGGCATCCCGAGCTCGACGACCGCCTTGACCAATGGCTTCACGCGGACCAGCCCGTCGACCAGTGAATACTCGGAGTGCAAATGCAAATGGACGAAGCTGGGATCCACGGCAATCCTGGTCGCGGCTTGAAGATGACTTAGGGCGGGTCGGGATCATAGTCTAACGGCCCAGCGCCGACATGCCGATTCGGAAAAACAAATCGGATCCCGGCTCAGGGTCGGGATCCTCGACACGGCTGCTCGTACCCGATGCGGGCCGATGCCAGCCAAGGGGCAAACCACTTGCGCGAAAGGCGGACCGGCGCAACCTCGAGCATGACCGGACGAATGCCGAGATCGATCCGCAGGCGATTCACCATCGCGAATCCCTTCCGGACCAATATCACGAGTGAGTAGGCGGACTGAGCGGCGCAACGGTCTGGCTAACGACGCCGAACTGACCGGAGCGGCATCCTGCTCGATTGCCGACCGCAGGGGTACGGCGGTTGCCAGGTCAAACAACACCCTCGATCGCCGCGGCCTCCTTGCGCCGGTGGGCGACCAACGCTGCGACGGCGCAGGAGGCGAGGCGGCTCTGGACCGAGTCGGCGCGGCTGGTGAGTGTGATCGGCACGCGTGCGCCCAGGACGATGCCTGCCGAGTCGGCGTTCATGAGAAAGGCGAGGCTCTTGTACAGCAGATTGCCGGCTTCGAGATCGGGCACGACCAGGATATCTGCGTGGCCGGCGACCGGCCCCCCGATCCCTTTGATCTCGGCCGCCTCGGGGCTGATGGCGTTGTCGAGTGCGAGCGGTCCGTCGAGGATGCCGCCGGTGATCTGACCGCGGTCGGCCATCTTGCAAAGGGCTGCCGCCTCCACGGTCGACTGGAGCTTGGGGTTCACCTTCTCCATCGCGGACAGGATCGCGACTTTTGGGGTCTCGATTCCCAGGGCCAGTGCGAGATCGATCGCGTTCTGCACGATGTCGACCTTTTCCTCCAGTGTCGGGAAGATGTTGATCGCCGCGTCCGTGATGAAGAGGACGTTCGTGTGACCCGGCACGTCCATGATGAAACAATGACTCAGACGCCGCGCGGTGCGCAGTCCGGTATCGCGTTTCACCACTGGGCCGAGCAGCTCGTCGGTGCTGAGCGAGCCCTTCATCAGCATCTCGGCGCGACCCTCGCGCACCAAGGCGACGGCCGTTTCGGCGGATGCATGACTGTGCTCAACATCGACGATCTCGTAGGGCGAGAGATCGATCCCCGCGTCCGACGCGGCGGCGAGGATTTTCTTGCGAGGCCCGACCAGAATCGGCGTGATGATGCCCGCCTTCGTGGCATCGACGGCCCCACCCAGCGCCGCTGCGTTGCAGGGATGGGCGACCGCGGTCGGGGTCGGCGGAATGGGTGTGACGGCAGCGATGAGCCGCTGGAAATTGGTGTGCGTTGCGGTGTTCATGAAGCCGAGCCCCTTGGTGCAGATGATCAGCTTGTCATAGCCGAGCACGAAATCGCCCCGGCTTCGCGACCGCCTACCTCGCGCTATAGCTCACGTCTGGTCTGCTGCCGGACCGATAGTAGCCACGGTGCGCATCGCCGACAAGGTCGCGGCAACCGGATAGGTATCAGGATCACCGGACGGCAACAGCCGCCTACTATCGCGCCTGGTCGTAGAACCAGTGCCGCTGCGCTGTTCGGGTCATGCGACGCCGGATCCGCGTTTCGGATAGAATCCCACCTTTGACACCCACAGCTTGCCACGGACCAGTTAACGCTGGCACCCTGGTTCCAGCTCGAAATGCCGCTCACGGAGACATGGATCGGATCATCGCCGCCATGCCGCAGGCGAGAGAGGCGGTCGTGGTCGGTGCAGGCTACATCGGTCTCGAAGTCGCGGAACAGTTCGTCCATCGAGGCATGAAGGTCACGGTGGTGGAGCTGCAGGACCAGGTCATGCCCTTCTTCGATCGGGAGATCGCCGAGCCACTCCACCGCGAAAGCGAGCGCAACGGTGTCCGACTCGAGCTGGGCCGCGGCATCGCCGCGATCGAAGAGACCGATGGAGCCGTGACCGGCGTGACGCTTGCCGACGGGACCCGCTTGCCGGCGGACCTGGTGCTGATAAGTATCGGCGTGCGCCCGAATGTCGGTCTCGCGGCGGACACCGGGCTGACCATCGGGACCAGCGGCGGCATCGCAACGGACGAGTACATGCGCACATCGGACCCGGACATCTACGCGGTCGGGGATGCCGCCGAATACGCCTTCGGTCCGACCGGAGAGCGCATGCGGGTTCCGCTGGCGGGCATCGCCAATCGAACCGGCCGGCTGGCTGGACAGCATGCTGCGACGGGCGCCTCGCGCCCGGCTCCCGCAGCCTGGAGCACATCGGTCGTGCGCGTCTTCGGCTACGCAGCCGGGATCGCGGGTCTGTCGCAGCATGCGGCAAGAAAGGCCGGATTCGATGCGCGCGCGGTGCATATCGTCTCCTACCATCACGCCAGCTACTATCCGGGGGCGGCGCCGATCGGCATCAAGCTGGTCTACGAGAACGTCACGGGACGCGTGCTCGGCGCGCAGGTCGTCGGTGCCGCGGGCGTGGACAAGCGCCTCGACGTCGTCGCCACCCTGATTCACTTCAAGGGCACGATCGAGGATCTCGGGGAGCTGGATCTCGCCTATGCACCGCCCTTTGGCTCGGCGAAGGACCCGCTGCACATGGCGGCCTTTGTCGCACAGAATGATCTCGACGGGCTCGCGCCGCTGATGCAGCCGGACGCGGATCTGTCCGAGCTCCAGGTCGTGGATGTCCGCGAAGCGGCGGAGCTCGAGGAGCTTCCACTCTGCGACGCCCCCCACGCCAAGCACATCCGACTCGACGATCTGCGCGAGCGCCTCGGGGAGCTCGACCCCGCCCGGCCCACGGTGGTCTCCTGCCGCGGCGGGCAGCGTGCTTACGCCGCGGTGCGCATTCTGGCGCAGCACGGTATCGCGGAGGTCTACAACCTCTCCGGCGCGGCGGCCATGCGGGACTTTGCGCTGAAGCGTCGCTCCGGTGCAGAACCCGAAACACATGTCGACCTGCCGCGCCCCGAGCACCTGGTCGACGAGATCTGACCGGGCGACGTGGAGGCGACCGGCGAGACCAAGCTGAAAGGTGGCTTCACGCTCGAGTACGACGCCGCCCGTAAGATCGCCCAGGGTCTCGGCGCAATCCTGGAAGAACTGCCGCATCTGGTCGATATTGAGGGCGACCAGGCCTGACTGCTCCCTGTCTCCGCGTGCAAGCGGACTGTCCCGAAAGCCGGTGCTCAATCCGCGTTGGCGGGAATGAATCGCGCCGATCACGAAGCGAGACGAACATGACCCGATTCGAGACAACAGAGGACCCCTATCTGCAAGCTTTTCGCGGCAGCTTCACTTCCGCGCTGCGCTGGCATCAGCTCGACGAGCTCTGGGCACTGATCGATGAGCGTGCCGACGCAGGTTGGTTTCTATACGCGGTCGGCGAGCCGCCGCCGGCTGAGGCAACCGATGCGGCTGGCGTCAGGACATTCATTGGGGAGATCGACCGCCTCCTGCGCATGGAGCACCGTGAGGATTATTGCGGTATCGTGTACGCCGATGATCTACGAACGCCCACCTTCGTCAAGATCTATGATCCGAACAATCTGGGAGTCGTGTGTGGTTTCAGCGACGCCCCTCCCCTTCCGGGCTCGGTCATGAGTTTGATCCCACCCGTCGACCTGCCGAGCACGCGACCGCTCCCCAAGAATCGGCGGCGTTGGTGGTCCAGGTTATTCGGATAGACGGGGCTGGGATCCGAATCGGATGCCGGTTCGGCTTTCGACGCCCAAGGTTTTCGGATGGAGGCACGGAGCAATGGATCCAACTCGGGTGTTCTCGATACGGGTCGACGACCGCGAGGCGGCAGGCGCGCTGCTTCTGGCCTTGCGACGACAACCCGAATTCCGGATCTCGATCGAGCGGCTGCCGGTCGGCGACTATCTGATCGACGACGCCCTGCTCTTCGAGCGCAAGACACTGATGGATCTCGTGGCCTCGATCAAGGACGGACGGCTCTTCGCGCAGGCTGAGCGTCTGGTGAACGCCGGGCCGTTGGGCGCGCTGATCATCGAAGGCACTGCGAAGGACCTCGCCGAGAGCCGGATGCGGCGGGAGGCGATCCAGGGCGCACTCGTCACACTGGCTCTTTGGTTTGGCCTACCCTTGCTCCGGGCGCGAGATCCGGATGAGTCAGCGCTGCTGATGCTCTTCGCCGCGCGCCAGGGGCGCGCCTTCGCGCAAGGTGCCATTCAGCGCAGCGGCAAGCGACCGCGCGGCAAGGCGCGACTTCAGAGCCATATCCTGCAGGGTCTTCCCGGGATCGGACCCCGTCGGGCCAAGCGACTCATCGAGCACTTCGGCACCATCGAGGCCGTAATCGCAGCAGAGACCGATCACCTGACCCGGGTGCCCGGCATCGGGAAAGGCGTGGCGGAGATGATCCGCTGGGCGGTGCGGGAGACACAACCCGCATACCACGCCTGAAGGCAGCATGAAATGGCTATATACTCACCGCTTTTTCCGATCTGGAGCAGAACGATGGCGCAGGGCGCAATCAAGAAGGTGGTGCTGGCCTACTCCGGTGGTCTGGATACCTCGGTCATCCTCAAATGGCTGCAGGAGGAGTACGGCTGCGAGGTCGTGACCTTCACGGCCGACATCGGGCAAGGCGAGGAGCTGGAGCCAGCCCGCACCAAGGCCGAGGCAGCCGGGGTCAAGGAGATCTATATCGACGATCTGCGCGAGGAGTTCGTGCGCGATTTCGTCTTCCCCATGTTCCGCGCCAATGCCATCTACGAGGGCGAGTATCTGCTCGGCACCTCGATCGCCCGACCCTTGATCGGCAAGCGCCTGATCGAGATTGCCGCCGAGACCGGGGCCGACGCCATCTCGCATGGCGCGACCGGCAAGGGCAACGACCAGGTGCGCTTCGAGCTGACCGCCTATGCGCTGAACCCGGATATCAAGATCATCGCACCCTGGCGCGAATGGGACCTGCTCTCACGCGAGAAGCTGATGGACTATGCGGCGAGCCGCGGGATCGCGGTCGAGATGAAGCGCGACGGGACCAAGTCGCCCTACTCGATGGACGCCAACCTACTGCACATCTCCTACGAGGGATACGACCTGGAGGACCCCTGGGTCGAGCCGGGCGCCGACATGTGGCGCTGGAGCGTCGCCCCCGAGGACGCACCGGATCAGGCGACACTGATCGAGCTGATGTTCGAGCATGGCGACTGTGTCGGGATCGATGGTCGGCGGATGTCCCCGGCAGAGGTCCTGGCGGAGCTCAACCGCATCGGCGGGGCCAACGGCATCGGGCGCAGCGACATCGTCGAGAACCGCTACGTCGGCATGAAGTCACGCGGCTGCTACGAGACCCCCGGCGGGACGATCCTGCTCAAGGCACATCGCGCCATGGAATCCCTGACCCTGGACCGAGAGGCCGCGCACCTGAAGGACGAGCTGATGCCGCGTTACGCCAGCCTCGTCTACAACGGCTATTGGTTCTCGCCGGAGCGTCTGATGCTCCAGGCCGCGATCGACGCGACCCAGGACGTTGTGAACGGTGTGGTGCGCCTTCGCCTCTACAAAGGCAACGTGATGGTGGTCGGGCGCAAGTCCGAGACGGACAGCCTGTTCGACGCCTCGATCGCGACCTTCGAAGAAGACGCCGGGGCCTACGATCAAAAGGACGCGACCGGATTCATCCGGCTGAATGCGCTGAGGCTGCGGGTCGCCGGGCGCAAGCGGCGCTGATCCGAGTCCGAAGCGACACCCGTTGCTCCGACCCGACAATCCCGCTCGCATGGAGCCCCGACCTTCCCGAGACGCGGTCCAGGATCACAAGACTCAAGGCCTGAATCGCGTCCAGCTCGACGCCCATTGGTCGCCCCAAGGACCGGACTCCAACAGACGCAAGCTCAGACGCGCTCCGAACGCGATTCAGTCGGGCAGGATGCGAATCAAGGCACCATTGCCCGAATCGGTCAGCAGATACAGATAGCCATCCGGCGCCTGCCGAACGTCTCGCACGCGATTGCCGATCGTGAGCTTCTGCTCATCGACCACGCGCGCGCCATCGAGGACGATGCGCCGGACTTGCCCGAAGACCAAAGCGCCGCTGAAGAGGTTGCCCTGCCAGCCCGGATAGCGATCGCCGGTGTAGAAGGCCAGTCCGCTCGGCGCCTTTGAGGGTGTCCAGTTGATCAGTGGATCTTCCATCCCGGGCCGACTCGTCTCTTCCGAGACGCGTGGACCCCGATACTCCAGGCTATAGCTGACCTCGGGCCAACCATAGTTTTTGCCGGCCTCGATCAGGTTGAGCTCATCCCCACCCCGCGCCCCATGCTCGTTGGCCCAGACACGTCCGCTCGCCGGATCACGTGCCAGTCCCTGGATGTTGCGATGACCGTAGCTGTAGATCTCCGGACGCGCGCCCTTTAGGTCGATGAAGGGGTTGTCCGGATGCGCGCGCCCATCTTCGGTGAGCCTGAGCATCTTGCCGAAATGGGTCTCCAGGCGCTGGGCCTGATCACGGATGTTGCCTCCTGCGAAGGAGACCGGCGGATTGCCGCCGTCCCCAATGCTCATGAGCAGGCTCTTGTCCGGCATCCAGACCAGACGAGAGCCGAAGTGCTGCCCACCGCTCTTGGGGTCGGCGTTGGCGAAGATGACGTCGACATGCTGCAGACGAGTGCCCTCCAGCCGCCCGCGCGCCAGGGCAGTCCGGTTGGCATCGGGGGTCCCGGTCGCGAAGGTCAGATAGACCAACTGGTTGCGATCGAAATCCGGATGCAGGACCACATCCATCAGACCCCCCTGACCATGGGAGAGGATGGGCGGCAGGCCTCCGATCGGCTCGGGCACCAGGGCCCAGTCGCGCAGGAGTCTCAGGCGCCCGGGCCGCTCGGTGATCAGGGCGGACCCATCCGGCAACCAGGCAATGGCCCAAGGGTGCTCGAGCCCGTCCACCACCACCTCGGCGCGCCAGCCCTCGGCCTCGGGCACATCCGCGGTGGGTTTGACCGGCCCCCCGACGGGAGCGGTACTGAAGAGCAACAACAGCAGCAGGGCGGCAAGACCGAGTAAGGCGACCCGTCGGATCACGGCACTACCCTCTCAGCCGACTCGGCAGCCTCCGCTTGCACAGGCTCGGGCAGCTCGGACGGTGACTCGCCGCGCGCCCATAGGACCTCGAAGGGATCCGGTGCGGTACGCTTGTAGCCAACCGCCTTGATCCTTTCCAGATAGTCGAACCACAAGGGCTGCCAGGCTCGACCCAGCTTGTAGAGATACTGCCAGTCATAGAGCCCCGACTTGTGGCCATCGTCGAAGAAGATCTTGACCGCGTAATTGCCGATCTGCTGGAGGTCCGTGATGCTCACCTCCTCCTTCTTGACCTGGAGCTTGGCCGTGCTCGGCGAGTGACCACGGACCTCGGCCGACGGCGAGTAGACCCGCAGGTATTCGCACGGGAGCCTGAAACGGGCCCCGTCTTCGAAGGCGATCTCCAGGACTCGAGACTTCTGGTGCAGATTGATCTCGGTCGGTAGGGCTCGTGGTTCTTCCATACGTCATTCCTCTGCGGTTCAAATTTCCGGACCGATGACGCTCAGGCCGCAGCCCCCAAAGCCGATGCACGCTCAAGACGGGCTGTCAACTCGGGGCCGTCAGCCACCGGGTGCGTCAGCTCGGGCCAACCGGCGCTATGCCGTTCGATCAGACCCGCCAGCATCTCGATATGGTCGGCACGGTCGTTCAAGCAGTGGATATAGCTGAAAGTCTCGCCACCGGCCCCCAGGAAGTAGCCTCGGTTCTCTTCGTCGATCTCCTCGATGGTCTCGAGACAGTCCGCCGAGAACCCGGGAGACAGAACCTGAACCGAACGGACCCCTTCCGCACCCCACGTCTTGAGGGTCTCGTCGGTGTAGGGTTTGAGCCATTCCTTGAATCCGACCCGGGACTGAAAGGTCAGTGCCCAGCGGTCTGTCGGCAGCCCGAGTCGATCGGTGACGAGTCGTGCGGTCTTTTGGCAATGACAGAAGTAAGGGTCGCCTTGGTCGAAATAATCCTTGGGGATACCATGGAAGGAAAAGAGCAAGCGCTCGGGCTCGCCGTGATCCGCCCAGTGGTTGCGGATGCTTTCCGCGATCGCTTCGATGTAGCCGGGCTCGTCGTGGTATTGGTTGATGAATCGCAGCTCCGGGAGCCAGCGCCACCGCGACAGCTCTTGGGTCACAGCGTCGAACACCGAAGCGGTCGTAGACCCTGAATATTGCGGATACATCGGCAAGACCAGAATCCGGCGGGCATTGGCTTGGCGCAGCTCAGCGAGTGCCGCAGGAATGGACGGATTGCCGTAGCGCATCCCCAAAGCGACCTTGATGGGCCCGACGAAGCGCTCGCTCAGGCGCGCGTGCACAGCCGCGGCTTGGCGCTGTGCAATGCTCAGGAGCGGTGAGCCGTCCTCGGCCCAAACGGCCTGGTACGCCTTTGCCGATCGCGCCGGACGCACCCGGAGGATCACCCCGTGCAGGATCGGCAGCCATAGCGCCCTTGGAAGCTCCACGACGCGAGGATCGGCAAGAAACTGAGCCAGATAGCGGCGCACGGCCGGGACCGTCGGCGCGTCCGGGGTGCCGAGGTTGACGAGCAGGACACCAAGGCATTCGGGGGTATCGTGGCGAAAATCGGGGGTGCTTACGAACGTCATGACTCCGTCTCGACTCTACGGGTGGACCCGGTCGATCGGGTCGATCCGAGGTGCTCAGACGCGTCTGCGTCTGCGTCTCGACCCAAACCGGGTTGAAGAGGTTCTGCACAAGCGGCCGTGGATATCGGCTCCGGATGACATCGACAGGTATCGCATGCTCGACAGCGGCCTCCTCGATCGACTCACTCCCGGCTCTGCGCCGCGAGTTGCTGATAGAGCGCGCGATATCGCGAAAGGTCCGGCGCGGCGAAAAGCGGGTCTTCCAGACTCGGCGCTGCAGCCTCTACGGCATCCCAATCCTCGGCGGATAGGCGCGCGACCGCGATTGGGAAGGCCTCGTCATCCTCATGCCGCATGTGGTCACGCAGCGCACCGATGAGCTGGCGTCCCTGTGTCTCGACGTCCTCGCGCAGAATGACCTCCTCATGCAGGATGCCGTCGAGCGATTCGCGAAACTGATTGCTGAGCGGCCCTAAGAGGGTATGTTGGCGCATGAGAACGTCGAAGACGTCATGTCGCTCGAGCCCCTTGCCCAGAACCCGCTCGAAGATGAGATCCTCGGTCGGATGATGGAAGATGTCCAGGTAGGACACCATGTAATCGAGCATCTCGCACAAGAACTCGTAATCAGGCTCGGCGCCGTCGTGAAAACGGTCCAAGACACCCTCGAACAGATCGAGCAGCCGAGCTAGACGGGCGTGATCCTGATGGAGGCGGGTCATTACCGGATGCATGGGCCTTCTCCTCGTGTCGGACGTGGACGTTTTTCAGTATGACATCATCGACAGGATTACCAAACGTGGAATCGGGGTGGTCAGCGCTCACGCTCGACTAGGACGCATGCATCCGAGCACTCGCGCGGCGACGCGCCAGCCACCTCCAGACCAGTCCACCAGGACTGGTATCCCCGGTCAGGACATAGTGGAGCACATTCATATTTCGCATCGTCCAACCCATGATTCGGCTTGCGTCCGGTGCCCCGCAGAGCAGGAGCCGGTCGCCGGCATGGATGAATTGCTCGGCATCGGGCAGCGAGGTACGCGAGTCGTTGTGCAGAACAAGCAGTACGATGATCGGTAACCGCTCGTGACGATCGCGTGGGTCACGCAGCAGATGCTCGAGAGTCACGCTGATCCCCCGGCGATCCGCATCGCATAGCGCTGGGGCCTGAAGCTCATCGATATGGATCTCCCAGACATGAGGCACGGAGTCATCGACAAAGGCCGAGATTCGGCTCACCAGCTCGCAGGCCCAGGAATCCTCCTGGCAACGCGCATAGGTGGTGAATTCGGAGAGCAGCGGTGTGCTCAGACGCACGCGGATCCGGTTGGCGATGATGCTGCTGGGCAACATCACGACGTGCGCCCCCACACGGTCGAACAAGACCTGGTTGTGCCGGTGATTCTGACGCGCGACGACGAAGAGGGACGGTTGCAGCTGCAGTGCAGTCATGATGATCGACAGATTGTCCGCGTCGTTGTCGGTGCCTGCCACTAATCCGACGGCATCATGGATGCCTGCCTGCTCCAACGTCACCGCTTCGGTCCCACGTCCGTGGATGACGCCCTCCTTGGGCATTCCGGTGATGTGTGGCAGCGCCTCGATCACGCCCAGCTGTAGGCCCTGCTCGATGAGATGTCGGTACATGGCCTTGCCGAAGCGACCATAGCCACAGAGCACCCAGCGCCCTTTCGCCGGCGGATAAATGGGTGCCGCCAACGGCTCGCCCTCGAACCCCGACAACCATTTGCTCAACAGCGTAAGGCAAGGCGCCTGGATCGCGACCGCCATGTCGAGTGCGAAGGTGTCGAAGGGGTCATAGATGTGATCAGTGCCGAACGAGGCCATGTTGGCCTCCACCTCGTGCGAATCCGCCCGACAGATGACCTGAATGTCGGGATGCATCAGCTTGGCCGCAATGGCGATCTTGAGATTCGCCTCGTTGACATTGGTGAGTGCCAGGACCCCCTTACAGAGTGGGTGCTGCAATCCGGCAGCCTTGAGACTCCCCGGCTCGCGCGCGTCGGCGCACAGCGATGGGACATACTCGCGCTGATTGTCGAGCTTCAGCACATTCAACCGCTCCGGGTCGATATCGATGACCACGGCATGCTGATGGCGATCGGTGAGGCTGCGAACCAAGGCGGTGCCGGTCTGGCCATAGCCGCAGACAAGAAAAAAGGGGTCACGCAGACGCTGGACGCGTCTTCGAAAGCGCCGTTCGGTGATGGCGCGCTGGAAGGTCGTATCTTGCAGGAGCGCGATCAGCGTGCCGATCGCGTACAGCCAGACCGCAACCGTGGCGAAAACACAGAACGAGACCCAGATCCGCTGTGCATCGGTGAACTCGTTGGGCAGCTCCCCGAAACCGATGGTCGTCGACATGTAGCTGACGAAATAAAAGGCATGGAAAAAGCTTAGCGGGACTGGATTGCCGGCCGCATCCTGAGCTGGAATCAAGACCATCCCGGCCATCGACACCGCATAGGCACCGATCAGGACCAACAAGGGCACTCGCATGCGACGCATGATGAGATAGACGATATTGTCCATACTCAGCCTCTCAGGGTTGGCGGCTGGACGCGGTCTAGCGACGCAAGGTGAAGGTCTCGATGACGAGTAGTACCACTGAGACGACGTTCGCAATCATCGCGCCTCCCGCCAACGAGACGATGCTCGCCATGACGGCGGGGGTCATGCCGGCCTCGGTGGTATGGACGGCAATCGCCCAGACCATGGCCGCACCCACGAGCTGAAGCATGGCAACGAGACTCGTCGCCAACAGCAGCGCCCCCATGTGGGAGCGGTCGCCGAACTTGAGTACGGTCGCCACCAGATTGACCAGAATCACTGCGAACAGCTCCCAGAGGTGGTGGTGCTCTGGATTGTCGATCTCACCGACGAAGAAGCCGAAGTTGAGGGTCAAGGCCAAGACGATGAAGAAGCCAAAGACGACCTTTTCGGGATTCATGTAAGGGTGCTCCTGGCGCGGTATCGCGGGATTGGCGGGTCGGGGTTCGGGGTTCGGGGTTCGGGGTTCGGGGTCAGGGGTTCGGGGTTCGGGGTTCGGGGTCAGGGGTCAGGGGTCAGGGGTCAGGGGTCAGGGCAGAGTCACCTGTTGCTGCGACTGGTCAAGCATCATCGGAACGATGCTCGGTCCCACTCAAGATCGGCCAAGCTGGCCTCTGTCTACTGGTTCAGGCCGCCGTGGATTCCGCCTCCATGACCCGACGCTCGGTGATTGCCCGATGCATGATGATGTTGACCATCCGCACGGTTGCCCCGATCGCGGCGAAGACCTGATTGGCATGCACACCACGGGTGCGCAACTCACCCTGGTCGGTATTCCAGGTGATGCTGCATTCGGTGAGCGCGTCCGTGCGGCCTCCTTTCGGAATGCGGATCTCGTAGTCGATGAGGACCGGCAGAACCAAACCCCGGCGCTTCACGATCTTGGCCAGCGCATTGTTGAAGGCGTCGAAACCACCGTTGCCGCTGCCGACCGCCGTGTAGACGTCATCGGCAAGACGCAGCTTGATGCTCGCGGTCGATTCGAGATCCAGGGTCGAGGACACCGAGCAGGCCAAGAGCTCTGCGTAATCGTAGTCCTTGCTCTCCAGGACCTCGGCGATGATGAAGGGGAGATCTTCGATCGTGATTGTCTTCTTGGAGTCGCCAAGCTCGACGATCCGTTTTAGGACCTTGGCCTGATTCTCCTCCGAGAGGCTGATGTCGAGACGCTCCAGATTCTTGGCGAGCGAGGCCTTGCCGGCAAGCTTGCCAAGGGCATACTTGCGCCGCCTTGCGAAGCGCTCGGGCGAGAGCCGGGTATGGTAGAGGCTGCCTTTACGATCGCCGTCGGCATGAATGCCGGCCGTCTGTGTGAAGACATCCGCGCCCACGATGGGGGCATTGTCCGCGATGCGTTTGCCCGAGAAGTACTCGACCAGCTCGCTGACCCGCGCCAGGTGGGTCTCGTCGATCCCGATCTCCAACCCGAGCTGGTCGCGCAGATTGACGGCCACCTCCGCTAGCGACGCGTTGCCGGCGCGCTCGCCGAGACAATTGACGGTGCAGTGCACCGCAGCCGCTCCGGCCTGGGCCGCGGCAAGCACATTGGCTGTCGCCAGACCATAGTCATTGTGCGGGTGGAAATCGAACTTCAAATCCGGAAAACGCCGAACCATATCGGTGATCGCGCAGAAGACGCGCTCGGGCGTCATGACCCCGAGCGTGTCAGGTAGCATGAAATGACCGATCCCGCAGTTGGCGAGGCGCTCCACCAAACCGAAGACGTAGTCCGGTTTGTCGCGATAGCCGTTCGACCAATCCTCGAGGTAAAGATTGACCGCAAGCCCCCGGTCCAAGGCGATCGCGATGGTGCCGCGGACATCCGCGACATGCTGCTCCAAGTTCTTGCCGAGCTGACCGCGACAATGTTTCTCGCTGCCCTTGGCGAGGAGGTTGATGACATGACCGCCGGCATCCCGGATCCAATCGACGCTCCGCCCGCCATCGACGAAACCCAGCACCTCGATCCTCCGCGCCAGGCCACGCTCCTCCGCCCAGGCGATGATCTGAGCGACGGCATCGGCCTCCCCGGATGACACGCGGGCCGAGGCGACCTCGATTCGATCCACCCGCACCAGCTCGAGTAGAGTCTTGGCGATGTTCACCTTCTCGGCGGGAGAAAAGGATACCCCTTGGGTCTGCTCGCCATCACGCAGCGTGGTGTCCATGATGTGGACATAACGGCCGGTCTCAGTCATCGGTAGAATCTCGTTATCGCGGCCGGCACCCTCACCTAGAGGATCAGGCCGCATGCAAGGTCGCACGCATGTGCGACTTGAGTGCCTCGGGGCTGGCGTCGAGCTCGATGCACCGCGTCGGCAGATCCATCAGGCCCTGCAGGGATGGCGGCAATGGGGCATGCTGTCCGATCGCAAGTTGGATCGCTTCGTTGAATTTGGCGGGATGGGCCGTCGCGAGACAGATCAGATCGGCCCTGGAGCCACCCGCTTTGACACCGACTGCGGTATGCGGACAGAGGATATAACCGGTGGCGGCATAGGTCGTCCGAATCTGCTCGAGGGTCTCCGGATCGCTCACCGCGACGGCGTCGAAGTCGTCCTGTACCTGGGCGTGGCGCGCAGCATCGACCTGCAGTCGGCCGCGTTGATGCAGGTCATCGAGCAACCCCCGCACCGCCTCTGCGTCGCCGTCGTGAAGCAGATATAGGTAGCGCTCGAAGTTCGACGCGATCTGGATGTCCATGGCCGGACTCAGGGTCTGGTAGACCTCGCCGACCTCATAGACGCCGGTGTGAACGAACCGCGCCAGGATGTCGTTGCGATTCGTGGCGATCACCAGCCGATCGATCGGCAGGCCCATGCGCTTGGCGAGATACCCCGCGAAGACATCCCCGAAGTTTCCGGTCGGCACCGAGAAGCTCACCCGGCGCTCGGGATTGCCTCCACTGAGCCGCGCCCAGGCGAACACATAATAGACCATCTGGGCCAAGATCCGAGCCCAGTTGATCGAATTGACCGCGCCCAGGCTGAGCTCGGACTTGAAGGGGATGTCGTTGAAAAGGGACTTCACGATCCGCTGCGCATCGTCGAAGCTGCCATGAACCGCGATGTTGTGAACATTGGCGTCCAGCACGCTCGTCATCTGGCGCTCTTGGATCGGCGAGACCCGTCCTTTCGGATGGAGCATGAAGATGCTGATCCGGTCTTTACCGCGCACCCCGCTGATGGCAGCCGAGCCTGTGTCTCCCGACGTGGCCCCGCAGATATTGAGCTCCCCGCCGGTCCGGGCCAGGAGATACTCGAATAGATTTCCGAGAAATTGGAGGGCGACGTCCTTGAAGGCCGCGGTGGGGCCGTGGAACAGCTCCAGGATGCGCAGATCGCCGACCGCGACGACAGGGGTCACCTCGGGGTGCACGAAGAAGGCATATGAACGCTCGATGAGGTCGCGGAGGTCATCCGCCGGGATCTCGTCCCCGACGAAAGGCGACATCACCTCCAAGGCCAGGTCCTGAAACCGCAGCCCGGACCAGGCATGAAGGGTGGTCGCGTCGATCCGAGGCAGGGTACTCGGCACCAGAAGACCACCGTCGGTGGCCAACCCCATCAAAACGGCATCGGCGAAGCCGACCGAAGCGATTCCGCCACGCGTGCTGACATACTGCATATGGATCAGACCCTAACGCCGATGTTGTCATATTGCCCGGTTGCAGGGTAAGAAACCGCGCGACGCTTGGCAACCGAGATTCCGCGCCGCCCCCGACCAAGCCCCAATAACCTGCTTTTTTAATACACTGTATTGAGTTTGTCGCGCACTTGGTCATTGACAGCGCGGTGCGGTGAAACACACAATGCCGAACCTTCGCCTCTAGATTCTAGATTCGGGGCAAGGACAACGATGATGGGAGGTTCGACCGGACAAGTCACCCAGGCACGTCCGGCTTCTCAGCCCGACAAGACCTAGGGTTCGGGTTATAAACAGACCGAGTCGCTCAGCGACTCGCTATCCAGAACGAGCACGACCGAGGGGGCACGCGTTTCAGCCGACGAGCCCGTCATCAAGCGGGTTTCCGTCACCGCCCCGTCACCCCGATCCAACAAACCAATCCGACAACACGGAGTGACTCCACCCATGACACCTGAGAAACGCGCGGAATACTGGAGCGCGAACCTGCGTCTCCTCGTGATCCTTTTGACGATATGGTTCATCGTGTCGTACGGCTTCGGCATCCTGCTGGTGGAGCCGTTGAACACCATCATGCTCGGCGGCTACCCGCTCGGCTTCTGGTTCGCACAGCAGGGCTCCATCTACATCTTCGTCGTGCTCATCTTCATCTACGCGACGTCGATGAACAGGCTCGACGCCAAATTCGACGTCGGCGAAGAGTAAGGGGCGCACACCATGACAGCACTCGAGATCTGGACCTACAGCATCGTAGGTCTCACCTTCGCGACCTACATCGGTATCGCCATCTGGGCACGTGCCAGAACGACCGGCGACTTCTATGTCGCTGGCGGCGGGGTCCACCCGGTCGCCAACGGCATGGCAACCGCCGCAGACTGGATGTCAGCAGCATCCTTCATCTCCATGGCCGGCATGATCGCCTTCGGCGGCTACGGCGGATCCGTCTTCCTTATGGGCTGGACCGGCGGCTATGTGCTGCTCGCGCTACTGCTGGCCCCGTACCTGCGGAAGTTCGGTAAGTTCACGGTGCCCGAGTTCATCGGCGACCGTTACTATTCCCAGACCGCTCGCGTCGTGGCCGTCATCTGCCTGATCCTGGCATCGGTGACCTACGTCATCGGCCAGATGACCGGTATCGGTGTCGCCTTCTCCCGCTTCCTGGGCGTCTCCTACGAGATCGGCATCATCTCGGGCATGGGTATCGTCGCCATCTACGCGATCCTGGGCGGCATGAAGGGCATCACCTACACGCAGATCGCCCAGTACGTCGTCCTCATCTTCGCCTACACGGTACCCGCCGTCTTCATCTCGTTGAACCTGACCGGGAATCCGATTCCGCAGCTCGGTCTCGGCAGCGAGTACGCACGCGACGGCGTCGCCACTGGCGTGTCCTTGCTGGCAAAGCTCGACCAGGTGGTGACCGACCTCGGCTTCAAGCAGTACACCACCCAGGTCATGGGCAGCTCGCTGAACATGTTCGTCTACACCCTGTCCCTGATGATCGGAACCGCTGGACTGCCGCACGTCATCATTCGCTTCTTCACCGTACCCAAGGTCAAGGACGCCCGCTTCTCGGCCGGTTGGGCGCTGGTGTTCATCGCGCTCCTCTACACCACGGCTCCCGCCGTCGGCGCCATGGCCCGTCTGAACCTCATGGACACCATCCAGATCGGCCCGGTCGGAACCGAAACCGGCAACCTGGTGTACGACGAGCGCCCGGACTGGTTCAAGCGTTGGGAGGTCACCGGACTGCTCAAGTTCGAGGACAAGAACGAGGACGGCCGCATCCAGTACTACAATGATGCGAATCCGGAATTTGCCGCGAAGGCCGAGGAATGGGGCTGGAAGGGCAACGAGATGGTCACGGTCAACAACGACATCATGGTGTTGGCCAACCCCGAGATCGCCAATCTGCCGGCCTGGGTCATCGCCTTGGTCGTCGCCGGTGGCCTCGCGGCCGCACTCTCGACGGCCGCAGGTCTGCTGCTCGCTATCTCCTCGTCCATCTCCCATGACCTCCTCAAGGGCGTGTTCGTGCCGAAGATCTCGGAGAAGAGCGAGCTCTTGGCCGGACGCCTGTCGATGATCGGCGCCATCATTCTGGCGGGCTATCTAGGCATGAATCCACCGGGGTTCGCGGCGGGAACGGTGGCACTCGCCTTTGGACTGGCCGCTTCGTCGATCTTCCCTGCCCTGATGATGGGAATCTTCGCCAAACGCATGAACAGTGCAGGCGCGGTCGCCGGTATGATCGCCGGTATCACCATCACGCTGCTGTATGTGTTCCAACACAAGGGTATCTTCTTTGTGAAGGGAACCGAGTTCCTGATGCCTGAAATGGGCATGGGCGCAAACTGGTTCTTCGGGATCACACCCGAGGCGTTCGGTGCCGTGGGCGCCCTGGCGAACTTCATCGTCGCTGCGGTGGTCTCCAAGTTTGCAGCACCGCCTCCCGAGCACATCCAGCACCTTGTCGAGGACGTGCGTATCCCGCGTGGATCAGGGGCTGCAACCGGCCACTGAGTCGCCAACGCACGGCAGGCGCTCGAAGCGCATGCACTGCCTGCACCCGATCGAGTGACCCGACGAGAGATCCTCGGGGACACTCGAAAGGGTTCCAGCCCCGCTTCGGCGGGGCTTTTTGTTGAGATCGAGCAGATTGAGGCGATTGCGCGATGAACATCGAGCTGATCGAGATCCGAGACTTCCTGGCGAAAAACCCGCCGTTCGATCAACTGTCCGCGCAGACGCTCGAGCAATTGCCGAAACGCCTGTCGGTCCGATACTTTCGTCGTGGCTCACCCTTCCCGCCCGAGCATACGGATCAACCCTACCTCTATATCATCCGTCGCGGCGCGGTCGAGCTGCGTGACCCTCAAGGCGAGCTGGTCGGGAAACTGGCCGAGGGCGACCTCTGCGACATGCCCTGCCGGCCCCCAGCCGAAGACGGCGCCTACCAGGGCAACACCGCCGAGGACACACTCGTCTATGCCCTGCCCTGCTCGGACCTGGAGCCGCTACGCGCCCAGTCCCCCGGTTTTGCAGAGCATTTCGAGCAATCGATCTCCGATCGACTGCGCAAGGCACTCGATATCATGGTGGATGCGCCGGCGGCAGGCACCGGTCTGATGACGGTCAAGGTCGGTGACATGATCAAGCGTGCTCCGATCACCGCAAGCCCGGAGACGAGCATTCGGGATGCCGCCAAGATCATGTCCGAGCACCGGGTGTCGTCACTCCTGATCATGGACGGCGACCGACTCTCGGGTATGATCACCGACCGCGATCTCCGGAGTCGCTGCGTTGCCGCCGGCCTCCCCACGGATCGCCCGGTGCGTGAGATCATGACCCGCGAGCTCCACACCGCCCAGGTCGAGTCTCTGGGATTCCAAGCCCTGATCACCATGAGCCGACTGAATGTCCACCACTTGCCGGTGCTCGATACTGGACGAGTGGTCGGATTGATCTCGACCACGGACCTGACCCGCTTTCAGAGCGCGAATTCCGTCTATCTGGTCGGCGATATCCACCGCGCGGGCTCGATCGACACGCTGGTCCAGATCAGCGCCAAGATTCCGGAGCTTCAGGTCCACCTGATCAAGAGCGGTGCGACCGCAAATCATCTGGGGCAGGCGATCAGCGCCATCACGGACGCCATTACACTGCGCCTGATCGAAATGGCCGAGGCCGATCTCGGGCCACCACCAACCCCCTACGCCTGGCTCGCCGGCGGCTCTCAGGCACGTCGGGAGCAGTCTTCGCATTCGGACCAGGACAACGCACTCCTGATCGCCGATCATGCCAAGCCGGAGGACGACGCCTATTTCGCCGCGCTGGCCAAGTTCGTCAACGACGGACTCGATGCCTGCGGCTTCGTCTACTGCCCTGGCGATGTCATGGCCTCCAACCCGAAATGGCGTCAACCCTTGAGGATTTGGCATAAATACTTCACGAACTGGATCTTGAGACCCGAGCCGATGTCCTTGATGCTCGCCAATGTCTTCTTCGATCTGCGCGCCCTGCACGACCCCGAAAAGCTCTTCGAGGAGCTACAGGAACGTGTCTTGGAACGATGCAAAGCAAACCGGATCTTCATCGCGTACATGGCATCGAATGCACTCAAGTATCGACCACCACTGGGTTTTTTCAGGAACATCGTTCTCATCCAAAAGGGCGACCATGACCACACCTTCGACATCAAGCATCGAGGCATCGTGCCCATCATCGACCTCGCGCGGATCTATGTCCTCTCAGCCGGTCTGCCGGAGACCAACACCATCGAGCGTCTGCACTCAGCCGCCGAGCACGGCGCTCTGAGCAAGGACGGCGCGGCCAATCTGGTCGACGCCATCGAGTTCATCGGCACCTTGCGAATGCGGCATCAGGCCAATCAGCTCGCTCATGGCCGGAAGGCCGACAACTTCGTCTCCCCGGACGAGCTGTCCACCCTGGAGCGCGGTCACCTGAAGGACGCCTTCCTGCTGATCAATACGATGCAAGAGTCCCTCGGACAGCGCTATCAGACCGGCCGCTTCTCCTAAGGACAGCCGGTGGCAAGACTGCTTGACTGGCGCCGCCGATGGCGACTGAGCCGCACCCCTCCAGGCCCCTTGCGTCACTATCTGGCGCAACCCTTTCCCTCCGCACGTGTGGACTACCGGGAGGTCGACTATCTCGCCATCGATCTCGAGACGACCGGTCTCGACGCCGCCAAGGATCTGATCTTGAGCGTGGGCTATGTCGGCGTGCGGGGCACTTCGATCGACCTGGCGAGCGCGCGTCACCGAGTGGTGCGAATCGACCGTTCCATTCCCGAGGCGACCGCCGTGATCCACCAGATCACCGACGATCAGGCGGCCCAGGGAGGCGAGCTCTCCGATATCCTGGAGGAGCTTCTGGAGGCACTTTCAGGCAAGGTGATGATCGCCCACCATGCACGCATCGAACGAGGATTTCTCACGAACGCCTGCAGGACGCTCTGGAAGGGCGGACTCATCATGCCCGTCGTGGACACCCAAGCACTCGCCTATCGCACCTTCGAGCGTCGGCAGATTCCCTTCAAGGCGTCCGATCTGCGCCTCCACGCGCTCGGGGACCGTTACAACCTGCCCCGTTATGGGGCGCACAATGCATTGAGCGATGCGCTGGCATCCGCAGAGCTGTTCTTGGCCCAGGCCGCGTATCGCGACAATGGCAAGGGACTGCCGCTGCGTGATTTCCTCTGCTGAGATCCGATTCCCTGGCGCATCCCGGCTAGATGTGCCCAATTGGAGCGTTTACTATTGAGCGTTCCCGTATGCCGGCACTGGACGAGGGAACTGCCGTGCAGGCACTGATCACTCCACCAAGAGAAGGAGACGACCACCATGTCGGAAGAGAAGGTCTACCAAGTCCCACCGGCCATCGCCGCCAAGGCCCATATCAACGCCGAGCAGTATGCCGCGATGTATGAGCGGTCATTGGAGGACCCGGAAGGTTTTTGGGCCGAGCAGGCCGATACCTTCCTGACCTGGTCCAAGAAGTGGGACTCGGTCATGGATTACAGCTACAAGGCCGAAGACCTGCACATCAAGTGGTTCCAAGGCGGTAAGTTGAATGTCTCCTACAACTGCCTGGATCGCCACCTCGAGACCCGCGGTGATCAGGTCGCGATCATCTGGGAGGCCGATGATCCCAACGAGGACCGCAAGCTCACCTATCGAGAGCTGCATACCGAGGTCTGCAAGCTCTCCAACGTGCTCAAGTCGCGCGGGGTTCAGAAAGGGGACCGTGTCTGCATCTATCTGCCGATGATCCCGGAGGCGGCGGTCGCCATGCTGGCCTGCACCCGCATCGGCGCCACCCACTCCATCGTGTTCGGTGGCTTCTCGCCCGATTCCCTGCGTGATCGCGTCCTCGACTCCGAGTGCCGGCTGGTCATCACCTCCGACGAGAGTGTCCGCGGCGGGCGCCACATTCCTCTCAAGAAAAATGCCGACACCGCACTGCAGGAGTGCCCGAACGTCGACACGGTCATCGTGGTGCGCCGCACCGGCGGTGCCGTCGAATGGACCGAAGGGCGTGACATCTGGTACGACGAGGCGGTCGCTGCGGCATCGGCCGAGTGCGCCCCGGAAGAGATGGATGCCGAGGATCCGCTCTTCATCCTCTACACATCCGGCTCCACCGGAAAGCCCAAGGGCGTCCTGCACACGACCGGCGGTTATCTGGTCTTCGCCGCCATGACACACAAGTACACCTTCGACTACCAGGAAGGCGAGATCTACTGGTGCACCGCCGACGTCGGCTGGGTCACCGGACATACCTACATCGTCTATGGGCCCCTGGCGAACGGCGCAACCTCGGTGATGTTCGAAGGCATCCCGAACTATCCCGACATGTCCCGCTTCTGGGACGTCGTGGACAAGCACCAGGTCAACATCTTCTACACCGCTCCGACCGCTATCCGGTCCTTGATGCGTGCCGGCGAGGAGCCGGTGAAGAAAACCTCGCGCGCCTCGCTGCGGATCCTGGGGTCGGTTGGAGAGCCCATCAATCCCGAGGCGTGGGAGTGGTACCACCGGGTCGTCGGCGACGAGCGCTGCCCGATCGTGGATACCTGGTGGCAGACCGAGACGGGAGGCCACCTGATCACCCCACTGCCGGGCGCGACACCCCTGAAGCCCGGGTCGGCCACACGACCCTTCTTCGGTGTCGTTCCTGCCCTCGTGGACGCGGCTGAAGGCACCCTGATCGAGGGGCCCGGCGAGGGTGCGCTCGTCATCAGCCAACCTTGGCCCGGCCAGATGCGCTCGGTCTACGGCGACCACGCGCGCTTCATCGAGACCTACTTCAAGCAGTATCCCGGATACTACTTCACAGGTGACGGCGCACGCCGCGACGCCGACGGCTATTACTGGATCACCGGACGGATCGACGACGTGCTGAACGTCTCGGGGCACCGCCTGGGTACCGCCGAGATCGAATCGGCCCTGGTCCTGCACCCGCATGTCGCCGAGGCAGCCGTGGTCGGGTATCCGCATGACCTCAAGGGCCAGGGCATCTATGCCTATGTCACGCCCATGGCCGGTATCGAGCCGACGGACGATCTCAAGAAGGAGTTGGTCGCTATGGTCCGCGGCGAGATCGGCCCGATCGCGATCGTCGACATCATCCAGTGGGCGCCCAGTCTGCCAAAGACCCGTTCGGGTAAGATCATGCGCCGCATCCTGCGTAAGATCGCGGCCAACGAAGTCGACTCGCTCGGCGACACCTCGACGCTCGCGGATCCCACCGTCGTCAGCGACCTGATCGACAACCGCGCCAATCGGTAAAGGAGAGCCTATAGCCCCCC
>RRYU01022788.1_pt1 | contig 84107 bp, 71 predicted proteins | sample 2162651 | NCBI WGS metagenome assembly RRYU01 (sample SAMN10267283, study PRJNA491782) | microbial mat metagenome | isolation source: biomat in the production well | place: Japan: Minami-Kanto gas field, natural gas well KTG3 | collected 2017-06 | reverse complement strand
CCCCCCCGGCTGCGGCTCCAGCCACACCGAAATCACCTGCTGCGTCGCCGCCGACCCCAAAGGCTGCGCAGGCGCCCAAGGCGCCGGACCCCAAGCCGCCGGAGCCCAAGCCGCCGGAGCCCAGGCCGCCGGAGCCCAGGCCGCCGGAGCCCAGGCCGCCGGAGCCCAGGCCGCAATCTACGCCACGTGCTTCCGAGCCCGCACCCGCTGCTGCACCGTCCGCACCGCCTCCCAGGGTCGCAGCGGCGGCGCCTGCACCCGCGTTGGCCGCCCCGGGCCTGCCTCCGGCGGCCGATGCCCTGGCCCGCCAGGCTGAGCAACAGCGACAGTCGGGCGACTATGCCGGGGCCGCGGCCTCCCTGGAACGGTCTTTACGCATTGCCCCGCGGGAGGCTTACCTCTGGAATCGTCTTGCCCGTGTCCGTCTGGAGCAGGGCCAGGCTGCCCAGGCTGGTAATCTCGCTGCACGCTCAAATGACCTCGCGGGGGATACGCCGATGATCAAGCAGGACAACTGGCGGATCATCGCCGAGTCGAAGCGGCGCGCCGGCGATATGGCGGGTGCCGGTGACGCCGAGCGTCGCGCGAGCGGGAACTGATCGAACCGGCGACGATTCGCTCAGGGCCCAGGTGCCTCGACCATGACCGATCTCCGAGACATCTTCGGACCTGACGGACGTCTCTCGGAGCGTCTGTCCGGTTTCGCTCATCGGGCCCAACAACAGGCGATGGCCGAGCGGATCGCCGCGCTCATGTACGAGGGGGGCACCCTGATCTGCGAGGCGGGGACCGGAACCGGCAAGACCTTCGCCTACCTGGTTCCCGCCCTCCTGTCCCGGCGCAAGGTGCTGATCTCGACCGGCACGCGGAATCTGCAGGATCAGTTGTTCCATCGCGACCTGCCGCTGGTGCGAGCGGCACTGGGTGTGCCGGTCAGGGTTGCCCTGCTGAAGGGGCGCGCGAATTATCTCTGTCGCCATCGTCTGAAACTGTCGCTCGATGATATTTCGCGGATGGACCCGGAATCCCGCATTGGCCTTAAGCAGGTCCAGGAGTGGTCGAAGTCGACCACCCGGGGCGACATTGCGGAGCTGCCGATCCCAGAGGACGCGCAGGTCTGGCCGACGGTCACCTCGACGAGCGACAACTGTTTGGGCCCGGAATGTCCGGAATGGCAGGGGTGTCATCTCGTCGCCGCCCGCCGGGAGGCTCAGTCTGCCGATCTGGTCGTCGTGAATCACCATCTCTTTTGCGCCGACTTGGCGCTCAAGGACGAGGGGTTCGGCGAGATCCTGCCGGGTGCCGACTGCTTTGTGCTCGACGAGGCCCATCAGTTGCCGGAGACGGCGACGAGCTTCTTTGGCGTTCGTGTCAGCAGTCGGCAATTGCTCGATCTGGTGCGCGATGGCGAGCTCGAGTATCGCCGCGATGCCGGTGATCTGCCCGAGCTGCCGAAGCGGCTTTCGGCATTGCGTCGAGCGGTTCAGGACCTGCGCCTTGGGCTGGGCGAGGTCGACCGACGCGGACCTTGGAGCGAGCTTGCCGGTGTCGCGGAGGTGATGAAGGCGCTGGATGTCCTGATGAGGCGGCTGGCGGCGGTGACCGAGGGCCTCAAGGCGATCGAGGGTCGGGGAAAGGGCCTGGATGCCTGTCTGGGTCGGGCCGAGGACCTCGGCGGCGACCTGCATCGCTTGACCTCGGTCGAGTCGGCCGAGTCCGTGCGCTGGTTCGAGACTCAGGGGCGGGGTTTTCGTCTGCACGAGACACCGCTCGAGGTCGCCGAGCCCTTCCGTGCACAGATGGGGCGCGCGAAGACTGCTTGGGTGTTCACATCCGCGACCCTTGCCGTCGGCGACCGCTTCGATCACTTCGCCCACCAGCTCGGAATCGAGGGAGCCCAAACCGAGCGCTGGGACAGCCCGTTCGACTATGCCAACCAGGCGCTCTGGTTCGTCCCGCGCGGCTTGCCGCAGCCGGCCGACCCTGAGTACAACCGTCATCTGCTCGACCTGGCCTGTGAGGTGATCGGCCACAGTCGCGGGCGCGCCTTCCTCCTGTTTACGAGCTACCGCGCCTTGCGCGAAACGGCTGAGGGTCTCGAGGGCCGGATCTCGTATCCGATCCTGGTCCAGAGCACGGCCCCGCGTGCCGAGTTGCTGGAGCGCTTTCGCGCGCTCGGGAATGCGGTTTTGCTGGGGACCTCGAGCTTCTGGGAGGGTGTCGATGTGCGTGGCGAGGCCCTATCCTGTGTTCTCATCGATCGGCTGCCCTTCGCTTCGCCCGGCGATCCGGTGCTCGCTGCCCGGATCGATGCAGTGCGTCGGCGTGGCGGCAATCCCTTCAACGACTACCAGCTCCCGCGGGCCGTCATCGCTCTAAAGCAGGGTGCTGGACGACTGATCCGCGATGGCGAGGATCGCGGCGTCCTGGTCGTCTGCGACCCGCGCCTGTTGGGCCGCTCCTATGGACATCGTTTTCTGGAGAGTCTGCCGCCGATGGCGCGAACCCGTTCGATGGACGACGTGAGGGCCTTCTTCGAGACGCCGGATGAGGACGGGCAGGGGCGCGCGGTCGGTCAGGTCCATGAAGTCGCCCCCTGCGTTCCGGCCCAATGATGCCTGCCGATGTTCATGCTCACGGCCCATTGGTGGTCCAGCTCTGGTGCGGACGGGTTTATCAAGACTGAGCTGGTCGGCAGACACCTGGTTTCGCGCCTGCTCGGTTCGCGCCGCCAACCCTGCAGCCGTTCGGTTGATCGGGAACGATGATGCCGGCATTCTTCCAGACGTCGGCCGGCCCATAGCTCATCGCTTGTGGGCGCCGGTTCTCCGCTTAGCCAGCATGCCGGGGAATGCTTGGCCCTCGTGCCGGTCGAACGCTGGGGATCCGCGGTGGGCCAAATCCAAGTGCCGCGGGCACGAAAACGGATCTGATCTAAAATGACTTCGAAGCGAAATGACCTCGAATCATCGGCGAACGCGACGGATGTGAGTGCCTTCCTGCGCCAGGTCGCCGCGACACCGCGCGTCGGTGAGCGAGGGGTCCGCGGGCGACTCATCTTCGCGATGGACGCGACGGCGAGCCGCGAGCCGACCTGGGACCGTGCGGCGCAAATCCAATCGAGCATGTTCGTCGAGACCCGTGATCTGGGTGGTCTGGAGGTCCAACTCTGCTATTACCGTGGGTTCAGGGATTTTGCGGCCTCGCCCTGGTACCAGGACTCGGATGCGTTGCTCAAGCGGATGAATCAGGTCTTCTGCGAGGCCGGTCTGACTCAGATCGGTCGCGTCCTGGAGAATGCCCTGAGCGAGGCGCAGAAGGGCCGTGTCGATGCACTGGTCTTCGTTGGCGACTGTGTGGAGGAGAGCCGGGACCGGCTCGCCGACCTTGCTGGCCGACTGGGGCTTTTGGGCGTGCCTGCTTTCGTGTTCCAGGAAGGCCGTGACCCAGCCACCGAGCGCTGTTTTCGAGAAGTCGCCCGCTTGACCGGTGGGGCATGGTGCCCCTTCGATTCGAGCAGCCCCCAGATGCTGCGCGACCTTCTGGCCGCCGTAGCCGTCTATGCCGCCGGGGGGCGGAAGGCCCTGGCCCAATATGGCCAGACCCATGGCGGGGCCGTCCTCCAACTGACACACCAGATCGCCCGAAAAGGGACCTGAGGTATGCATGGCGCGTTTGCTGATCTTGTTTGGGATTCTCGCGGCGATCCTCTGGTTTCTGTATTGGTTCCGGACGACACCTGCGCACCGGGTCAGCCAGGTCCTGCGTAAAGGTGCGCTTTGGGGCCTGATTGGTCTTTTGGTTCTCGCGGCGGCCACCGGGCGACTCAACCCGGTTTTCGCCGCCATCGGTGCGGCGATCACCCTGCTCCTGCGTGCCGCGTATCTGGTGCAGCTCGTCCCCGCCATCAAACAGTTGCTTCGAGGCATTGGCCTGGGTGGTCTGGCCGGTCCTGGCCCGGCCTCGGGTGGGGCCGGCGGGCAGGCATCGAGCATCCGAACCAAGTTCCTAGAGATGCGGCTCGACCATGAGACCGGGACCATGGATGGTCGGGTTCTGGATGGCCCTTTCCAGGGTCGCCAGCTCTCCGATCTCACGCTCGACGACCTGATGCGCATGCTGGAGCTCTATCGCGACTCAGACGCGCAGTCGGTCGCCGTGCTCGAAGCCTATCTGGACCGTGAGCGCGGCGCAGACTGGCGGCAGAGCGATCGGGGTGATGGCGGCAGCGGTCGCGCGCCGGCCCACAACGAGCGCCTGACCAAGGTCGACGCATGGGCGATCCTCGGCCTCGAGCCCGGTGCAGATGTCGACGCCATCCGTGATGCGCATCGGCGATTGATGCAACGGCTGCACCCGGATCGCGGCGGCTCCGACTATCTGGCCGCTAAGATCAATGAGGCGAAGCGGGTGCTGTTGGAGGATTGACCCCGTCTGGCATCAGATGCGGCTCTTGTCGTTCGGGCTCGGGCTCGAGCTCGAGCTTGAGTCGGTCCACGATGGCTGTCCCCGAAGCGCTCCCCCTTTCGATGGTTTCCTGTGACGGCGCTCGATGAAGAGATATGACAGGCTCGCTACCACCAGCCCGCTGGCAAGGGCGATGGTGACTCGGCATGCGGAATCCACGCAGCCGCTGGGGGTCAGCCAACCTGCCGCGACGAGTCGTAAGATCGGCTCGTGCCACAGAAACAGGCTGTAGCTGATGACCCCGATCGGCATGAAGGCCGGGGATCCGAAGATCCTCGAGACGACTGGGGCTCGAAATGCGGCTGCGAGGACGACGAGGGTGCTGCCGACGAGGAAGAGCGGCATGCCCAGGTTGCGCCACCATGCGCCGGTCAAAACCTCGGCGAACGAGAGTTGGATGAGAGCCGGCGTTGCGAGCCCCAGAAAGGCGACTGCGGAGGCGTCCAAGGACCAGAGTATTCGTCGTGTGGGCTCGGTCGCGCCGAGACGCGTATAGAGGTTGGCTGCCGTCATGCCCAAGGCAAAGGCGATGATCTCGCCCGGTAGTTGGCGCTCCAAAAAAAAGGCCATCGTCTCGGGCGGAAACGGACCGGCGCGGCCGGAGATGGGGTCGAAGAAGACCAGGCGGGATGGCGAAACGCTGAGATAGACCCAGTCCATCAGAAGGACGGGGGCATGAGTCTTCCACAGAAGCGCGACCACGACAGCGACCGGGAGCGCGATGAGCACCCGGTTGCCGACGAAAAGCGGGGCCAGCAGCGGCAGGAGAAGATAGAATTGCGCCTCGATGCTGAGGCTCCAAAGGGCCATATTCAGCCCGAGCGAGCTGGATGTCCCCGGATGCAGGAAGTGAAGTAACGGGATGTGGAGCCAGAGGTTGGCCTGACCGATGTCGGTACCCAGGATTGCGTGGCTCCCGCGCAAGATGGGGAGTATGAGCCCGAGCAGTAGGGCGAGATGCAGCCAGTAGGCTGGGAGGATCCGCCGGGCCCGCCGGGCGAAAAACCCGCTGATGCGCGGGTAGGCTTGACCTTCTGCCGCCGCGCTCATCCAGGGTAGGGCGAGCAGGAAGCCGCTGAGGACGAAGAAGAGCTGCACGCCGAGCAGACCCTTCTGAGCCAGTGACTGACCCCAGGATAAAGACGCCTCGCCTGGTACGTCGACCAACAAGGCGTTGGCGTGGAACGCGAAGACCCAGAGGATTGCGAGGCCGCGAATCCCGTCGAGGGCAGGGTTTCTAGTGAGTATGGCTCGATCCAAGCTCGCAGCCTCTGATCTTCTCGAGCGGCCTTGCGCACGCTCGTGGGTCAAGACACAGACAGGGTCCGGGCTTGGGCATGCCCCGGAAGGCCCCATACTCCGCCCTATGCCTGTTCGGTTTGGCTTACCACAGTGCAGTCAGCATTGGGGACGGTATGAACCATGGTAAAGACCCAAGCACAAACGCTCATCCGCCTCCCGCCCGCGCAGGTCTTCGGATTTGTGGTGGAGGATTTCCTGAGAAATTACCCGCGATGGTCACCTGAGGTCCAGAGTCTACAGGCGATCACTCAAGGTCCGATACGCATCGGTTGGGTGGGTCGCCAGATCCGTGTCGACCAGGGGCGGCGGACCGACAGCCGGTTTCGCGTCGTCGCCCTCGAGCCCGGCCGCCTGGTGTCGTTTAAAGGGACGACCGACCCCTATGTCATCGAATACCGCTTTGAGCCGATCGGGGAGCACACCCGCTTGACCTTCGTATTCGAGCTTGCCCAACTTAATCTCGCACTGCGCCCTTTCGAGAAGCTGATCCGTATGGCCGCGCAAGACGGTGCTGAGCGTGTGATCCACAATCTGAAGGGTCTCATCGAGGCCGACCTTGTCGGTGTCGCTTGAGTCGAAGCGCTTAAACCGCTCCTTCCACGGCATGCCTGAAGTGCCCAAGGAAGGCTCCAACAGGAAAAACGCGCAGGACCCGCCGGGCGCGGGTTAATCTCGGTTCACGCTCAACGCTTTGACGCGCCGTCCAGACCCCGTATAATGCTCGATTCCCCGGAGCTTGGGGATACTCCTTGCCTCACCATTTCGGGAGGCTGCCAATCCGAAAGGAGCTTCAATGCGACATTACGAAGTGGTCTTCCTGGTTCATCCGAGCCAGAGCGAGCAGGTGGCGAGCATGGTCGAGCGCTACCAGGCAAACCTCCAAAAACGGGGCGGCATCGTCCATCGTCTCGAAGATTGGGGTCGCCGTCCGCTCGCCTATCCCATCAACAAGGTCCACAAGGCCCATTACGTCTTGATGAATGTCGAGTGCGACCAGGAAGCGATCGACGAGCTCGAGAGCGCCTTCCGCTTCAATGATGCGGTGATGCGCAATTTGATCATCCGTCGCAATGACGCCGTGACCGACGCATCCCCCTTGATGAAGACCGGAGAGGAGCGTGAGCGCTCGGACGCCTCCGAAGGGAGCAGTCGCCGAGATGACGCCGGTGATCGTCGAGACGACTCGAGCCGCAGCGGCATGTCCGACGAAGAGTCTCAGAGCGAATAAAGCGAGAAGCGAGCCATGGAATCCAGTAACTCACGTTTTTTCCGTCGTAAGCGCTACTGTCGCTTTACCGCCGAAGGCATCACTGAGATCGACTACAAGGATCTCAACCTGTTGAAGGCCTATGTCAGCGAGTCAGGCAAGATCGTCCCGAGCCGGATCACGGGCACCTCGGCGAAGTATCAGCGGCAGCTGGCTGAGGCCGTCAAGCGGGCACGCTATCTGGCGCTGCTCCCCTATACCGACGGGCACTGACCGACGCCATGATGAGACGAAGCGCCCGATGTGAAGGACATCGGGCCGCTCACGATGGGCTGACGAAGTTGGCCTCGGTCGGGGCAGGCCGGTCGCGATGAAGGCGATTGCGAACTTCGTGATGCGCGGTCCGTCGCAGGCAGCCTTGGTGGCCGCCGTCACTGCATTGCTCTCGATTCTGGTGCCGCCGCTTGCCCTGCTGAGCGCTGCTGCCGTGGGCTTGGTCACGCTACGGGGCGGCTCGGTGCACGGGCTCCGAGTGACGGGTATTGCCACGCTCGGGATGGGTGTACTGGCATGGTTGGCCTTGGGGTCCCCGTGGGGGGCGCTCGGCATTCTCCTGATGCTCTGGATCCCGGTCTTCGGCTTGGCCTTGGTGCTGAGGTCGACCCGGTCGCTGAGTGTCGCGGTGCAGCTGGCGGGCGGCCTCGGGGTCGTCCTCATGCTGATCGCTTACGCATCGATGTCTGACCCGGCCGCGACCTGGCTGCAGGCGCTCGAGCCTTTTCGGGAGGCGCTGGTCAAGGATGGGGTCGTGGATGAGGCCGCCAGCGCGGCCGTCTTCGGTGATCTGGCGCGCTGGATGACAGGTGCCTTCGCGGCTGCACTGGTTTCTCAGCTGCTGTTCGGACTCTTCATTGCGCGTTGGTGGCAGGCGCTGCTCTATAACCCGGGCGGCTTCGGCGAGGAGTTTCGGGCGCTGCGGCTGAGTCGACCATTCGGGATCGCGACGCTCCTCTTATTGGCCGCTCTACCCTTTGTCGATGGCGTTGGCTTCGTCGCCAACGTCTTGCTGGTTTTCGGGCTGCTGCTCATGTTGCAGGGGCTCGCGGTTGCGCACCAGGTGCGGGCCTTGAAGAATGCGCGGCCGGCATGGCTGGTCGGGCTCTATGTCTTGTTGGTGCTGTTCATGCCTCAGAGTCTGCTTCTCCTGGCCTGTGTCGGCCTGGTGGATCTCTGGGGGGACATCCGGGCACGCGTCGCGCCCGCCGGACCAGGCGGAAATCAGCCGCCTGACTGACCGCAGTCCGAGTCGCGTACGCGGAATGGCTAGGGGCGATGCATCCCGACATGCCCGACGCCGTCTCCGAGCATCAGGGGCTACTTGACCTGGGCTCGACGAACTCACGAGAGGAATACACACGTGGAAATCATCCTGCTTAAGAATGTCGGTACGCTCGGTGCGCTCGGCGACAAGGTCAGTGTCCGCGCGGGCTATGGTCGAAACTATCTGATCCCGTTCGGCTTTGCCGCACCCGCGACCTCGGCCAACCTGGAGGCGTTCGAGGCCCGACGCGTCGAGCTGGAGCAGGCCGCTGCGCAGCAGTTGGCCGCCGCCAAGGCGCGACGCGATCAGCTCGAAGGCTTGAACGTCACGATCGCCCGAAAGGCAGGAGACGAAGGCCGTCTCTTCGGGTCGGTGGGGACCAGCGACATCGCCGAGGCCGTGACCACGGCCGGTGTAGAGCTCGGGAAGCAGGAGATCAAGCTCGCTTCGGGACCTTTCCGCAGCGTCGGCGAGTATGAAGTCACCCTGCATCTGCATCCCGAGGTCGATGCGACCATCAAGGTAGACGTCGTCCCCGAGGACTGAGTGAGAGGCTGGAGGAGGCGGGCGGTCGGCCCTGCAACGCCTCGCGCGCCGGACAGGGTGTGGCGCTTGGGTGAAAGGTCCATGTCCGGTCTTCCCGGAATGCAGTGGATCGCCTCGAAGCGAAGGCCGACTCCGGTCAGCTGATCGTTAGGTCATCGGGTGAACCATTCGGGCTGAGGTGACACATGTTCGACTCGGATGCCCAAGGCCCTTCGGGTGCTGACTTCGACGAGCTCCGCATCCCGCCCCACAATGTCCATGCCGAGCAGTCGCTGCTCGGCGGTCTCATGCTGGACAACAGCACCTGGGATCGGATTGCCGACATGGTCACCGAGCGTGACCTCTACCGGCGAGAGCATCGCCTCATCTTTCGCGCCATCTACAAGCTGGCCGCCGAGGATCAACCCTTCGATCTGGTGACCCTCGCCGAGACCCTCGAGCGCACCGATCAGCTCGAGGGGGCGGGCGGCTTGCCCTATCTCGGGATCATCGCCAACGAGACACCGAGCGCGGCCAACATCAAGGCGTACGCCAAGATCGTCCGCCAGACCTCGGTGCTGCGCCAGATGATCGCGGCCGGCACGGACATCGCCGACAGTGGCTATAACCCACAGGGCCGGGATGCCGCCGAGCTTCTCGACGAGGCGGAGCGGCGGGTCTTCGAGATCGCCGAGCAGGAGGCACGCGGTGGCGGTGGCTTTCAGCCCATCAAGACCCTGCTCGGCCGTGCAGTCGAGCGGATCGACGCGCTCTACCAGCGCGATGAGCCGATCACGGGTTTGGCGACCGGCTTCACCGACTTCGACATGATGACATCCGGGCTCCAGCCCGCGGATCTGATCATCGTGGCGGGACGCCCGTCGATGGGCAAAACGAGTTTCGCGATGAACATGGCCGAGCACGTGGCCATCCAATCCAAGCGTCCGGTGGCGGTCTTCAGCATGGAGATGCCCGGCGATTCGCTGGCGATGCGTATGATGTCCTCCCTCGGGCGCATCGACCAGCACCGCGTGAGGACCGGGCGGCTGGAGGATGAGGAGTGGCCTCGTTTGACCTCGGCGGTCAACATCCTGGCCGGTGCATCCATGTTCATCGATGATACGCCCGCCTTGTCGCCAACCGAGGTCCGGGCGCGCGCCCGTCGCCTGAAGCGCGATCAAAACGACCTGGGCCTGATCGTCCTCGACTATATCCAGCTCATGCAGGCCCCCGGCGTCGGGGAGAACCGGGCGACCGAGATCTCCGCGATCTCCCGATCGCTCAAGGCGCTCGCCAAGGAGTTGAATGTCCCTGTCGTCGCGCTCTCGCAGCTCAACCGGAGTCTCGAGCAGCGGCCGAACAAACGGCCGGTGATGTCGGATCTGCGCGAGTGTGTCACGGGCGATACCTTGGTGGTTCTGGCCGACGGTCGCCGTATCGCCATCAAGGCATTGGTCGGCACCGCGCCGGAGGTCGCGGCGGTGGATGCATCCGGGCGACTCATGACGGCGAAGGCCGAAGCGATCTGGTGCGTGGGTCGGCGTTCGATTTTGGCGGTTCGTCTCGCCAGCGGACGGGTCATTCGAACGACCGCGGAGCATCGCCTCATGGGCGCTGATGGCTGGCAGAATGTCGAGACCTTGGGGCCGGGCTCACGCCTCGCGATCTCGCGCGAGTTGCCTGAGCCGGAGGTTTGCGAGTCCTGGCCGGAACATGAGCTGATTCTGCTGGCTCATCTGATCGGTGACGGCAGCTATGTGAGTGGTCAACCCTTGCGTTACACGACGGCTTCCGAGGACAACAGCCGTATCGTCAGCGAAAGTGCCGTACCTTTCGGCGTGCGCGTGAGTCGGCATGCAGGCGTCGGCGCTTGGCATCAACTGGTGTTCAGCGATAACGGGAATCGCTGGCATCCAGCTGGAATCAACCTTTGGTTGCGGGGGCTCGGCATCTTCGGCCAGCGCTCTCACGAGAAGCGTTTGCCCGTTGATCTGTTTCGTCTCGATAACCGGCAGTTGGCCTTCTTTCTTCGCCACTTGTGGGCAACCGACGGCACCATCTCGCCCCGTAAACCGGGCCAGAAAGGCGGGCATGGCGTTCACCTCAGCACGAATAGTCGTGGCCTTGCCGAGGATGTCACGGCGGTCTTGCAGCGCTTGGGTATCGTGGCACGCATTCAAGCGGTCGAGCAGTCGGGATACCGTACGACCTATATGGTCTGGATTCATGGTGCCGAGGCTCAGCGCCGATTCCTCGAACGTGTCGGTGCATTCGGTCCTCGGGTGGCGGCTGCAACCTCGCTGCATGAGCTGATCAAGGATGTTAGCCCGAATACGAATGTCGACACCTTGCCACGCGAGATCTTCGAGCAGGTCAAGCTACAGATGCGGAGTAAAGGTATCTCGCAGCGGCAAATGGCGTCTATGCGAGGAACGGCTTACGGCGGAACATCACATTTTCGTTTCGCGCCGTCACGTCGTACGTTGGCAGGGTACGCGGAATTGCTGGACGACGACACCCTACGCGCTGCGGCAGCGAGTGACTTCTTTTGGGACACCGTGGTCTCCGTAGAGCCTGCCGGGGAAGCGGATGTGTACGACCTCACCGTTCCGGGTCCGGCCTCATGGCTCGCGGACGGCATCGTGAGCCACAACTCGGGCGCAATCGAGCAGGATGCAGACCTCATCGTCTTCATCTATCGCGACGAGGTCTATCACGAGGACACGAACGACAAGGGTGTCGCCGAGATCATCATCGCCAAGCAGCGCAACGGACCCATCGGGACTACGCGCCTGACCTTTCTTGGCAAATACACCAAATTCGAGAATTACATCGGCAACTATTACGGCGAGGGTGGTGGTTGAGACCCTGGTCGCAGGTGACATCCGTCTGCATCTCGGTCGTCCCGGTGGTGCGGTTCGCCGGCAGACAAAGGCCCGTATCCAACGGCCAGAGAGCGTCTGTGCCATGAGCAACCGAAAGAGCCGCACGAGCTATGTCTGCAATGCCTGCGGTACGCGCCAGCCGAAGTGGGCGGGGCAGTGCCCGGACTGCGGGGCCTGGAACAGCATGGTTGAAACGGCCGAGATCGCCCGACCCGCCATCCGCAGCGGGTATGCAGGTGCGGCGGAATCGGCTCGGATCGAGAGTCTTGAGGATGTCAGCCCAGAGGCTCGGATCCGGATCAAGAGCGGAATCGGGGAGCTGGATCGGGTGCTGGGCGGCGGTCTGGTCACTGGTTCGGTCGTGCTGATCGGGGGTGACCCGGGCATCGGCAAGTCGACACTCCTGCTGCAGGCCGGCGCCTCGCTGGCGCGCAGCCTGCCCGTACTCTATGTCAGCGGCGAGGAGTCGCCCCAGCAGATCGGACTGCGTGCCCACCGCCTCGGACTCGCGAGGGACGGGATCCGGCTGCTCGCGGAGACCAATGTCGAGGCGATCCTGGCTGCGGCGGCCCAAGAGCGACCCCGTGTCATGGTCGTGGACTCCATCCAGACCCTCTTTACCGAGTCGCTGCAATCGGCCCCCGGCTCGGTCTCTCAGGTGCGTGAGTCGGCCGCCCAGTTGGTCCGTTTTGCCAAACAGCAGGATACGGTCGTCTTCCTGGTCGGCCATGTGACCAAGGACGGGACGCTGGCCGGCCCTCGTGTGCTGGAGCACATGGTCGACACCGTGCTCTATTTCGAGGGCGAGCAAGGCGGTGCCTTCCGCTTGATCCGCTCCATCAAGAACCGCTTCGGTGCGGTGCACGAGCTGGGCGTCTTTGCGATGGGCGACCGTGGGCTTCGCGAGGTCAAGAACCCTTCTGCGATCTTTCTCTCGCGCCATGACGAGGCGGTGCCCGGCAGCCTGGTGATGGTGACGCGCGAGGGCACTCGGCCCCTCTTGGTCGAGGTCCAGGCCCTAGTCGATGAAAGCCCCTTGGCCAACCCGCGACGCGTCGCACTCGGGCTCGATGCGAACCGCCTCTCTATGTTGCTGGCTGTGCTGCATCGACACGGCGGCGTTGCCATGTTCAATCAGGATGTGTTCGTCAATGTGGTTGGCGGTGTGCGGATCACGGAAACGGCCGTCGATCTCCCGCTCATCATGGCGGTCCTGTCGAGCTATCGCGATCGCCCCTTGCCGCTCGATCTGGCTGTCTTCGGCGAGGTCGGTCTCTCCGGGGAGGTTCGTCCAGTGCCGAATGGTCCGGATCGCCTGCGCGAGGCGGCCAAGCACGGTGTGAGGCGGGTGATCGTGCCCGTCGGCAATGTGCCGAAGGAAGGCGTGGAGGGGCTTGAGATCACGACGGTCCGCACCCTGGGAGAGGCATTGGACGGGGTCTGATCCTGTCCGGACTCGGACGGAACAGGTCTTCCGGACTTGGCTGCGGCCCTGCTATTCGGCTGCACGCGTCTTACTACGAGGGGGGCGAGGCACGATCTTGACCGTCTTGACCCCGTTGTCTGCGGTCTGGACGATCTCCAGCGGGTGTCCATGGAGCTTGAGGCTGGTGCCCGGTTCCGGGATCGTCTCGAGATACTCCAAGATGATGCCGTTCAAGGTCTTGGGGCCGTCGGTCGGTAGCTCCCAGCGTAGGGTGCGGTTGAGATCGCGAATACTGATGCTGCCATCGATCAGCAGGCTGCCGTCCTCCGTGCGATGCACCTCCGGGATGCTGTCGGACGGATCCGTGGTGAACTCCCCGACGACCTCTTCGAGGAGGTCGGTCAGGGTGATCAGGCCAAGAAAATCACCGTACTCGTCGACGACAAGGCCGACCCTTTGCTTGGCCCGTTGAAAGTTGATGAGCTGTTGGTAAAGGGGTGTGCCTTCGGGGACATAGTAAGGCTGGCGGGCAATGGCGCGCAGATGCTCCTTGTCGAATCCCCGGTCCAGCAGGGCCTGCAAGGCGTTCCTCGCGTGGAAGACGCCGATGACGTTATCGATATTACCGTCGAAGAGCGGCAGTCGGGTATAGCTCGCATTGCGGATCGCGTACAGGATCTCCTCCTCGTCATCCTGGATGTCGATCCCCTCCACCTCGTTGCGAGGGATCATAATGTCCTCGACCGTTGCGCGCTCCAGGTCCAGGATCCCGACCAACATCGCCCGGCTGCGCTCCGGGATCATGGCGCCGGCCTCCATCACCACGGTGCGCAGCTCCTCGGCGCTCAAGGCGGTCCCGGATCCGGCCGCCGGGCTGATTCCCAGGAGACGCAGGATCCCGTTCGTGAACAGGTTGACGAACCAGACGATCGGATAGAGTACCTTGAGCAGAGGGACATAGGCATAGGATGCCGCGTAAGCGAGTCGCTCCGGATGCAGTGTGGCGTAGGTCTTGGGCGTGACCTCGGCGAAGATCAGGATGACCAGGGTCAAGAGACCCGCGGCGATCCCGATGGCCGCCTCGCCGCCGAGCCGAAGCGCGATGATGGTGGCCAGCGAAGAGGCCATGATGTTGACGAAGTTGTTGCCGAGCAGGATGAGCCCGATCAGTCGATCCGGTCGGGCGAGCAGCCTCAGGGTAATACGGGCGCCGCGGTGTCCCTGATCCGCCTTGTGCCGCAATTTGTAACGGTTCATCGTCAGGATGGCCGTCTCCGATCCGGAGAAACAGGCCGACAGGACGATGAGAAGGAAGAGCGAAATGAAAAGGCCAGTTAACGGGATGTCGTCCACCAGGGTGTCCTTCGGGTTGGCGATGAGGCGTCGATTGCCGTCAGTATACCGGTGCGGACGACAGGTCCAGAGGATTTGCGGCGATTGGGCGCGTCCTTTGCGTTAGCGCGGGCTTGGCCAATCGGCACCGGCCGCACCGATTCCAAATCGGCACCAGACCGGGTCTCAACCCACTCCCGGGACCGCCGACTTCAGTCGGCGAGGCATTCCGCGGGGTCCCGCAGAACCTTCCGGATCCGGAGCGCCTTCGCCACGCGCCGACTCAAGTCTGCGGCCCCGGGTCGTGCCGGCCGCGATGGGTTCGAATTTGGATTTGCCGCACCGGTCGGGCATAATCCTGCCCTTTTGACCGGGGCTGACCATGTTTAAGAATGTCCGACTCTATCGACTGGGGCACCCGTTCGGCCTCGACCCTGCGGCGCTCGAAGCGCGCCTCGGTGAACGTCGCTTCCGGCCTTGTGGACCCCTCGAGACCGCGACAATGGGCTGGTCCGCACCGCTTGGTGATGGGTCGACGGCCCTAGTTCATGCCGTCTCCGGCTGCTTCCTGATCTGCTCGCGCAAGCAAGAGCGTCTCTTGCCGTCGGCGGCCGTCGCCGAGGCGTTGGACGAGCGGGTCAGTGAGCTGGAGACCACCGAGGCGCGTGACGTGGGGCGGGCCGAGCGACGCCGCCTGCGCGAGCAGATCATGGCCGAGATGCTCCCGCGGGCCTTCACGCGGTCGCGTCGCACGCTCCTCTATGTGGATACGGAGGCGGGCTGGCTCGTGGTGGACGCCGCAAGCGATCGGCAGGCCGAGGATGTGATCTCGCTGCTGCGCGAGACGATCGAGACGCTGCCTGCACGGCCTCCAGCACCCCGGATGGAGCCGCCGAAGGTGATGACCGGCTGGCTGTTGGAAGGCGATGCGCCGAGCGATTTTCTGGTCGGCGATGCCTGCGAGCTGCGCGATGTCAGCGACACCTCGAGCCTGATCCGCTGCCGTGGACAGGACCTCGCCAGCGAGGAGATCCTCGCGCATCTGCGGGCCGGCAAGCAGGTCGTGAAGCTGGCCATCAACTGGGATGAGCGGCTCGATTTCGTCCTGGCCGAGGACATCTCGCTCAAACGCCTGCGGGTCGGGGAGGCTTCGCTGAAAGAGCTCGACGACGGCGATCTGGAGCCGGCGGCGCGTCTCGACGCAGAGCTGGCGATCCTGGCGCTCCAGCTCCGCGAGTTGATCGCACGGCTGGATGCCATCTTCGGCCTGGTCGGGGACGAGGATGCAGCCGGCACGGCTACCCCGCTGTTGCGGGCCGAGCCCGAAACCGCGAGGGCCGCGCCATCGGGGGTGGAGCCGCCTTGGGTCGGGTGAACGGGTTCATCGGCGCAACCCAAGCGCGCTGAGCAGAAACTCCATCCGCTTCGGCTTCCCTGGGGATGGCCTTTCAAGCCAATCGCCGATGGCGTGCCCAAGCCATGTGCTCGGAACGCCATCAGTCGGCAAGATAAGAAATTCGATTCAAAAATCACCTAAACCGCGTCAACTGCAGAGCTGGCAGGCTGTCGTGAGCCCGACCACCCGCTCCAACGACGCATGTCACTCAAAGACGCGGTTTAGACACGATAGAAGCCCCGGTACCAGTCCACGAATCTCGCGACCCCCTCGTCGACCGGCGTGTCCGGGCAGTATCCCGTGTCACGGACGAGGTCGGTCACATCGGCGTAGGTATCCGGGACGTCCCCGGGCTGCAGGGGCAACAGGTTCATCTGCGCCTTCCGACCCAACGCCTCCTCGATGAAGCGGATGTATTCCATCAGCTCGACCGGATTGTTGTTGCCGATGTTGTAGATCCTGTACGGAGCCTGACTCGAGGCCGCGTCCGGGTGCGCACCTGTCCAGCTCGGATCGCCGCTCGGAACCCGATCCAGGACACGGATGACGCCTTCGACGATGTCCTCGACGAAGGTGAAGTCGCGCCTGTGCTTGCCGTAGTTGAAGACATCGATCGGCTCGCCCGCGAGGATGGCGCGCGTGAACTTGAACAGTGCCATGTCGGGCCGGCCCCAGGGCCCGTAGACGGTGAAGAAACGCAGGCCCGTGGTCGGGATTCGATACAGGTGGCTATAGGTGTGGGCCATGAGTTCGTTGGCCTTCTTGCTGGCGGCATAGAGGCTCAAGGGGTGATCCACGTTGTGGTGCACGGAGAAGGGCATGGCCGTGTTGGCTCCATACACCGAGCTGCTCGAGGCATAGACCAGGTGCTCGACGCCGTTGTTTCGGCAGCCCTCCAGGATATGCGCGAAGCCGACCAGATTGGTGTTGACATAGGCCATCGGGTTCTCGATCGAGTAGCGCACCCCGGCTTGCGCGGCGAGATGGACCACGCGGTCCGGCCGGTGCAGAGCGAAGAGCTCGCGCATGCGTGCACCGTCCTCGATGTCGACTCGCTCGTCTCGATAGCCGTCCAATTGGAGTGTCCGGGCGAGTCGGGCCTCCTTGAGCGCGACGTCGTAGTAATCGTTGAGATTATCGATCCCGACAACCTCGTCTCCCCGGGCAAGGAGGCGTAACGATAGGGCCGAGCCGATAAAACCGGCGCTGCCGGTCACCATGACTTTCATACGTCTGCTCCTTGGTTTTGAAGGTCATTCCCCCAGCCCAGCATCTCACAGGCGTGGTCGCGGGTGCGCGCCGTGATCTTGGTTCCGCCGAGCATCCGGGCGATCTCATCGACTCGTGCCTCGGGATCCAGAGCCTCGATGCGGGTGTAGGTCTGGCCGTTGTGGGTCTCCTTACGGACCCGAAGCTGTTGGTGGGCCTGGGCCGCGACCTGCGGCAGATGGGTCACACAGAGGACCTGGCGGGATGCACCGAGGCGGCGCAGGAGGCGTCCCACAATCTCGGCGACGCCGCCACCGATCCCCACGTCGACCTCGTCGAAGACCAGGGTAGGCACGCTCCCGCATTCCGCTGTCGCGACCTGGATGCCGAGACTGATCCGTGAGAGCTCGCCCCCGGAGGCGACCTTGGCGAGTGGCTGCAAGGGCTGGCCCGGGTTTGCACTGACGAGGAAGGCGACTCGCTCCAGCCCGCCGGTGCCGGCCCGTTCGGCGGTCAAGGGCTCGATCTCGACGGCGAAGCGCCCGCCGGCCATACCCAGCTGTTGCATCGCGTCCGTGACGGTCCGACCCAGGCGTTCGGAGGCCGCGGCCCGCGCCACCCCGAGTGCTCCGGCAAGCTCGAGGAAGGTCTGGAGTGAGCCTTCGCGCGCCTCGCGCAGATCGCCGAGCCTGAGGTCGGCCTGCTCGAGCGTTTCCAGCTCCATCCGCCGGGCGGTCAGGGCCTCCGGCAGCTCCGTCGCCGGGACGCGATACTTGCGCGCGAGGTCGTGGATCTGGGCGATCCGAGCCTCGACGGCGTCGCGGGCGGCCGGGTCGATCTCGAGGCCGTCGAGATAATGTCGCAGGCTGCCGGCGGCCTCGCCGGCGTTGATCGCCGCCGTCTCGAGCAGGTCTCGCGGCTCGACCAGCGCAGGGTCGATGGCAGCCAGCTCCTCGAGGTCGGAGCTCGCGGTGCGCAATTGGTCCGAGATCGAGGGCTCTGCCTCGGACAGCATCTGCAGGACACGAGCGGCGGTCTCCTGGAGGCGCCCGAGATGGCTCAGGCGTCGCTGCTCCTGGTCCAGTCCTTCGATCTCGGCGGAGCTGAGCCCGAGAGCCGCCAGCTCTTCGACCTGGAAACGCAGTAGATCGAGCCGCTTGTTCCGTTCCTGGCTGGCCGACTCCAGGGCGCCGAGCTGCTGGTCGAGCGTGCGGTATTGTCGGTAGGCGGAGGAGACCGACTCCGCCAACGGGGTATGGCCCCCATAGGCGTCGAGGAGATCACGCTGGGCATTGGCGCGCAGCAGGGATTGATGGGCGTGCTGCCCGTGGATGTCGACCAGGAGGTCCCCGAGATCACGCAGTTGGGCGCCCGTGGCCGGCCGGCCGTTGATATAGGCGCGTGAGCGACCGTCACGAACGATCAGGCGGCGCACCAGGCAGTCGCCGTCCTCGCTGCCGGTCTCGTCCCCAGTCTCGTTCAGGGACTGCTCGGCAAGCCAGGCGCTGGCCGCCGGGACCGCGCGGACGTCGAAGCCGGCGATGATCTCCGCGCGCTCGCAGCCCGCGCGGATCATGGAGACGTCGGCCTTGTCGCCCAGGGCCAGCCCGAGCGCGTCGATCATGATCGACTTGCCGGCGCCCGTCTCCCCCGTAAGTGCCGTCATCCCGGAGGTGCACTCCAACTCCAGGGTGCTCACGATGGCAAGGTCTTTGACGAGGATGTATGTCAACATCGCATCACCCTCGCATCGAGGGACTGCGACCACCCCAGCCGAGCTTGGCCCGCAGGATCTGATAGTGGTCGTGACCCTTTGGATGGAGCAGATGGGCTCGATGCGGATGCCGTGCGACCTCGATGGAAGTCCTTGGGGGCAACTGAAGATCCGTCTGTCCGTCGCAGGTTACCTGCACATGGCCTCGGTCGGTGGTGCGGACCCGAATCTCGATCCGACGGTCGCCCGGAACGACCAGGGGCCGGTTGCTGAGGTCGTGTGGACAGATCGGGACCAACAGGATGGCATCCAGTGCCGGGTCGACCAGCGGGCCGCCGCCGGACAGTGCGTAGGCGGTCGATCCGGTCGGGGTCGCGATGATCAAGCCGTCCGACCGCTGTGCCGAGACGAAGACGCCGTCGATATAGGTCTCCAGCTCGATCATTCGGGCTGTATTCCATTTGTGTATAACGACGTCGTTGAGGGCGGAATCATTGCGCACCGTCGTGTTTTCAGCGACGACGCGCACGCAGAGCAGCGCGCGATGATCCGATTGGTATTCGCCGGCCAGGATGGGGTCAAGGGTCGATTCGATGTCTTGCGGCGAGACATCGACCAGGAAACCGAGCCGTCCGAGGTTGATGCCGACCAGAGGAACCCCGTGCCGGGCGAGCATCCGAGCGGAGTGCAATAGGGTCCCATCGCCACCGACGACGATGACCAGATCGCAACGACAGCCGAGATCCATGACAGGGGTTGCCGCGCCCAACTCCGCCCCGAGCAGATGAGCGCTCTCGGCATCGAGCAGGACCTCGATACGGCGTGCACTCAAGTAGCGCCTGAGTTGGCAGAGTGTTCCGGAGACCTTCTCCGGATCGCCTTGTTTCGCGATGATGCCGACGGTCTTGAATTGCGGCATAGGTGCTTTTGGGATGTGATGGGTTCGGAAGGTCGGGCGCGGCGACTAAAACTAGCATGCGTGAGAGATGGCGCCAAGAGCTGAGTCGGGTAGCCTTGACAGCTCTCGTGCAAAACCCTAAATTGCGATGTTAGCACTCTGTTGAGGTGAGTGCTAAAGCGCGTTCGGGACGATCTCTGACCTGACGGGGTGACTGGGCCTGGCCGCAGCGCTCGACCACGAGGAGACGTATTGCAGATCGGTCATCGTAAAGGCGACCTTAGCGGCCGCACGTGAGCTGGAGGCCAGACACGAACCGCAGCGATCATTCGACCCGAATCGCCTAAACCGGCGACCTTCTCATGCGTGAGAGGACAGACGTTCGACGCGGTCAGGATCACTCACATCGCCACACGATACGGCAGACGCACCTTGTCAACCGAGACACGCCATACCGAGACCCAAGTCAGCGAGCGCGCGCTTCATTTCCTGAAGGCGCTCGTGGAGCGCTATATCCGGGAAGGGCAGCCGGTCGGCTCGCGCACCTTGGCGAAAGACACCGGGTTGGACCTGAGTCCGGCCACGGTGCGCAATGTGATGGCCGATCTCGAGGATCTGGGGTTGGTGGTCTCGCCGCATACCTCCGCGGGCCGTGTCCCGACGGTCGCAGGTTATCGGCTTTTCGTTGACACCCTCCTGACCGTGCGTCCTCCGTCCGAGGACGATATCGCCAATCTCCGCACCCGTTTCGACACGAGGGCCGATGCAAAATCGCTGATCGAGACGGCTTCGAATCTGTTGTCCGGGATCACCCACCTGGCCGGCGTCGTCATGTTGCCGCGGCACGAGCGTAATGTGTTTCGCCAGATCGAGCTCTTGCCTTTGTCCGGCACCCGTGTGCTGGCGATTCTCGTCACCAGCGAGGGTGAGGTTCACAATCGAATCATTGCGACCGAGCGCCGGTTCTCCGCTTCGCAGCTGGAGCAGGCCTCGAATTATCTCAACGAGATCTTCACCGGCCAGGACATTGCCGACGTTCGCAAACGGCTCTTGGAGGACCTGAAGCGTACGCATCAGAACATGGATCAACTCATGATGCGCGCTGTCATGCTGGCCCACGAGGTCGTCGAGTCGGCCGAGCGCAAGGATGACTGCTTCATCGCCGGTCAGACTAATCTGATGGAGTTCGGCGAGCTTGCCAGCATGGAGCGCATCAAGAAGCTCTTTGACGTCTTCAACGAGAAACGGGAAATCCTGCATATCCTCGACCGTTGTATCGCGGCCGATGGGGTGCAGATCTTTATCGGGGAAGAATCCGGTTATTCACTTCTCGATGACTGCAGTGTCGTGACGCGCGCTTACCGCGTGGATGACGAGGTCGTCGGGGTCCTGGGTGTGATCGGCCCGACACGCATGGACTATGAACGGGTCATTCCGATCGTGGACGTGACGGCCCGGCTGCTCGCGGCTGCGCTCAGGCAGTAGTTTCACGCTTAGGATTCGGCTGGGTTGGCCCGCGCCCGATCGTGGCGCGCAACGCCAGCCGATCGCAATATTGGAGATCAGATGAACACGGAATCAGCAAAAGACACCGAGTCTTCGGATGGCTTGCCGTTGGAGGATGTCTCGGCATCCGGGCCAGGCGTTTCGGAGGCCGGTCACGCAGGAGTTGCGGACGCGGCTCAGGATGAGACCCGGGAGACGGCGACGCTTGATGAGGTTCGCGCGCAGCTTGCGGCCTCGCGGGCCGAGGCCGAGTCGCTCCGCGAGCAGGTGCTGCGAGCCCGCGCCGATACCGAGAATGCACGTCGTCGCCATGCCAATGAGCTTGAGAAGGCGCACAAGTACGCGCTGGACAACTTCGTGCGCGAGCTCCTGCAGGTGCGCGACAGCCTGGAGCTCGGACGCGATGCGGCGTTGGACGAGACCGCCGACATCACGAGGCTTCGCGAAGGGACCGAGTTGACGCTCAAGCTCCTCGGTGACGTCATGGAGCGTTTTGGCGTGGCCTCCGTCGATCCGATCGAGCAGCCCTTTGACCCGGACTATCACCAAGCGATGTCGATGCAACCGCGCTCGGATGTACCGCCCAACACGGTGGTCGCGGTCATCCAGAAGGGTTACACGCTCAACGGGCGTCTCGTACGTCCCGCTCTGGTCATGGTTTCTCAGCAGGGCTCCTGATATCAGCTTGAACGGCTGCGGGTTTTCCCCAATCTCAGTCGGTAAATCCGACACCGGAAAGCCACACCAAAACACTTTTGGAGATTAGATTCATGGGAAAAATCATCGGTATCGACCTCGGGACGACAAATTCCTGTGTCGCCGTCATGGAAGGCGACAACGTCAAGGTCATCGAGAACGCCGAAGGCGATCGCACCACACCCTCCATCGTCGCCTATACGGGTGACGGTGAGGTCCTCGTCGGCCAGTCTGCCAAGCGCCAGTCGGTCACCAATCCGGCAAACACGCTGTTTGCGATCAAACGCCTGATCGGGCGCCGGTACGAGGACAAGGTGGTCAGCAAAGACAAGGACATGGTGGCCTATAAGATCGTCAAGGCCGATAACGGCGACGCCTGGGTCGAGGTCAACGGCAAGAAGATGGCGCCCCCGGAGATCTCGGCCAAGGTTCTTCAAAAGATGAAGAAGACCGCAGAGGACTATCTTGGCACCAAGGTCACGGAGGCCGTCATCACGGTCCCCGCCTACTTCAATGACTCGCAGCGCCAGGCCACCAAGGATGCGGGCCGGATCGCCGGTCTCGAGGTCAAGCGCATCATCAACGAGCCGACGGCCGCAGCGCTCGCCTACGGCATGGACAAGAAACGCGGCGACCAGAAGATCGCGGTCTACGACCTCGGCGGCGGCACTTTCGACGTCTCGATTATCGAGATCGCCGAGATCGAGGGCGAGCATCAGTTCGAAGTCCTCTCGACCAATGGGGATACCTTCCTCGGCGGCGAAGACTTCGACATGCGCATCATCGACTTCCTTGTGGCCGAATTCAAAAAGAGCCAGGCCGTCGATCTGCGGAATGACCCCCTGGCCCTGCAACGTCTGAAAGAGGCGGCCGAGAAGGCCAAGATCGAGCTCTCCACCAGCCAGCAAACCGATGTCAATCTCCCTTATATCACGGCGGATCAGACCGGCCCGAAGCATCTCAACGTCAAGCTGACGCGGGCCAAGCTCGAGTCTCTCGTGGAGGAGTTGATCGACCGCACCATCGAGCCCTGCCGGATTGCGCTGAAGGACGCCGGGCTCACTGCAGGTGAGATCGACGAGGTCATCCTGGTCGGCGGCCAGACACGGATGCCGAAGGTTCAGGCCAAGGTTGAGGAGTTCTTCGGCAAGACCCCGCGTCGCGACGTGAACCCCGACGAGGCCGTCGCCATCGGCGCAGCCATCCAGGGCGGCGTGCTGGGCGGGGAGGTCAAGGATGTCCTCCTGCTCGATGTGACCCCGCTATCGCTGGGGATCGAGACCCTTGGCGGGGTCATGACCAAGCTGATCGAGAAGAACACGACCATTCCGACCTCGGCGCAGCAGGTGTTCTCGACCGCAGACGACAACCAGACCGCGGTCACCGTGCATGTCCTGCAAGGCGAGCGCGAGCGTGCGATCCACAACAAGTCTCTGGGTCGCTTCGATCTGAGCGATATCCCGCTGGCGCCTCGTGGCGTACCGCAGATCGAGGTCAAGTTCGACATCGATGCCAATGGCATCCTCAACGTTTCGGCGAAAGACAAGGCGACTGGTAAGGAGCAGTCCATCATCATCAAGGCGTCCTCGGGTCTATCGGATGCCGAGATCGCACAGATGGTCAAGGATGCCGAGGCGCATGCAGAGGAAGACCGTCAGTTCCACGCCTTGGTTGCCGCCCGCAATCAGGCCGACACTATGATCCACTCGACCCGCAAATCGATGGAGCAGCTCGGCGACAAGATGGAGGCGGGGGAGAAGTCCTCGATCGAAGCCGCGATCAAGGACCTCGAAGAGGCCCTGAAAGGTGAGGACAAGGAGCGTATCGAGTCGCTCACAAAAGCGCTTGGCGATGTCTCGGCCAAGATGGCGGAACGGCTCTATGCCCAGAACGCCGGTGGTATGGGTGCGGGTCCGGCGGGCCACGCGGAGCCGGAAGGATCGGCGGGCCCGGCGCGTGACGACGTCGTGGATGCCGAGTTCGAAGAGGTCAAAGACGACAAGAAATGAGGTGAGTGTCCGAGCCTCGCTAAACCGCGTGGCGCGTGACATGGGCCTTTTCGGAGTCCGCCACGGGTCGCATGACTCGCCGGTTGTCGAACAGACGCGGTTTAGGCTTTTCGATTTTTCATTCTAAACCGCGTTCGGCCCGTTCCCTTTCGGATCCGCGCCAACGGCGCCTCGAATGCAACGTCAGGTGTCACTCCGGACTCGGTTTAGCACTGTTTAGCGTGGTTTAGGCTCGGCGGCTGGATTAGGATTCAATGGCAAAACGTGACTATTACGAGGTCTTGGGTGTCCCGCGCAACGCGAGCGAGGCCGACCTGAAGAAGGCCTTTCGTCGCCTGGCGATGAAGTATCATCCCGACCGAAACACCGGCGACGCGGATACCGAGGCCAAGTTCAAAGAGGCCAAGCTTGCCTATGATGTCTTGAGCGACCCTAAGAAACGCTCGGCTTACGACCAGTTCGGGCATGCCGGGGTGGATGCCGGCGCTGGCGGTTTCGGTGGCCCCGGCGACTTCGCCGGCGCCGGGTCTTTCTCCGATATCTTCGGCGATGTCTTCGGCGACATCTTCGGCGGTCGCTCCGGCACCCGTCGCACCCAGCGAGGCGTGGACCTGCGCTACGATCTGTCGCTCAGTCTTGAGGACGCGGTCAGCGGCAAAGAGGTCAAGATCAAGATCCCGGTGCTGGTGGATTGCCAGTTCTGCGGCGGCACTGGAGCCAAACCAGGCACCAAACCCAAGACCTGCACCACCTGCGGCGGGAGCGGCCAGGTCAGGATGCAGCAGGGATTCTTCTCCATTCAGCAGACCTGCCCGACCTGTCGTGGGACCGGAACAGTCATCGAGGAGCCTTGTGGGCATTGTCGAGGACGGGGTCGCTTACAGGAGGAAAAGACCCTCTCGGTACGGGTGCCCGCAGGCGTGGATAATGGCGATCGAATCCGGCTCGCCGGCGAAGGAGAGCGCGGAGAGTATGGTGGGCCGCCTGGGGACCTCTATGTGCAGATCCAGGTCCAGCAGCATCCGATCTTCACGCGTGAGGATAATGATCTTTATTGCCAGGTCCCGATCGGTTTCGTGACGGCTTCGCTCGGAGGCGAGCTCGAGGTACCGACGCTGGACGGCAAGGTCATGCTGAAGATCCCGGCGGGTACTCAGACCAGCAAGATGTTCCGTGTTCGCGGTAAAGGCGTCAAGCCGGTGCGTGGCGGTGTGATCGGCGATCTGATCTGTCGCGTTACGGTCGAGACGCCGGTCAACCTCACGGAACGTCAGAGGGAGCTTCTGCGGGAATTCGAGATCAGTATGCAAGAGGGCGGGTCGCGTCACAGTCCTCAGTCGCACTCCTGGCTTGACAGCGTCAAGAGCTTCTTCGAAAAGATCGGACTCTGAATGACGTCCGTCACGCCAGACACGCTCTTTGCCGGACTCTCGGGCTTGTGTTTGACCAGCCTGCCCGCGGTCGCCCGGAGTCAGGGCACTCATTCTCTGTCGGGACGCCGATTGCAGCACGCAAGCATTCGTCCCGGTCGAGCGGCTGGGGGCCGGCCGCTCCGGGCGCGATCCGTGCCCATTACGTCAGGAGACGAACGATGAATGTCATCAGGATCGCGGTCGCCGGAGCGGGCGGGCGCATGGGGCGCACCCTGGTGCAGGCGGTGAACGAGACGAACGGGCTGGTCCTCGGGGCTGCGACCGAGCGATCGGGAAGCTCGCTGCTCGGCGCAGACGCCGGCGAGCTTGCGGGGGTCGGGCGGCTGGACGTCCTGGTGGCGTCGGATCTGGCCGATCGCCTGGACGATTTCGACGTGCTCATCGATTTCACCTCACCCGCAGCGACAATCGCCCATCTCGAGGTCTGTCGCGCGACCGGCAAGCGCCTGGTGATCGGAACAACCGGCCTCGATCAGGGGCAGCGCAATGCGATCGCCGCTGCCGGTCTGGAGACCGGCATCGTCTTCGCCCCGAACATGAGCGTCGGGGTGAACCTCTGTTTCAAGCTCTTGGACATCGCAGCCCGTGTCCTCGGCGACGAGGTCGACATCGAGATCATTGAGGCGCATCACCGCCATAAGGTCGATGCCCCCTCCGGGACCGCACTGCGGATGGGCGAGGTGATCGCTACAGCCTTGGGTCGTGATCTCAATGAGGTCGCCGTCTACGGGCGTGAAGGGCAGACAGGCCCACGAGAGCGACAGACGATCGGATTCGAAACCATCCGGGCCGGGGATATCGTCGGCGAGCACAGTGTCTGGTTTGCCGCAGACGGCGAACGGATCGAGATCGCCCACAAGGCATCGAGTCGGATGACCTTTGCGCGCGGCGCAGCAAGGGCGGCGGCCTGGATCGCCGGACGTGGGCCGGGCCTGTTCGATATGCAGGACGTCCTTGGGCTGCGGGGTTACTGAGCGCGTCCTGGGCGGTTGAGCAGCACCTGCGAAAAGGACAGGTCGGCGGTGACAGACCGGTTCTGTCTCGATCGGCCGATGGATGCCGGGTCCGATCAGGGTCTTTGGAAACCTTGACGCTCCAGTCGCGTCAGACTGTCACGATCAGAGATGCGCGGCCTGACCCCACCGCTCAATCCTGACAGGAGTAGCCAAGGGCGATGAGCCCTTCCTCGAGGTGATCCGGGAGCATCGGGTGGGCGAGCAGGTAGGCTGCGGCCCGCAGCGTGTAGTCGCCGATCGCATCATCGACTGCGGACTCCCATTCGTCGAGGCTGTAGTCCCCGCGCCCGATCCACATGATCGCGATGAGCTCGGCGCGCTGCCGCTGGCTCATCTCGCCGATGGCATCGGTCATCTCGCGCAGACTGTAGTCATCGCTATGATCGGCAAGGATCTGCAGGGCCCAGTCCTCGGATGGGCTTGAGGGCGAATCGGGAAGCACCACCTCCTCCTTGGCCTGAAACTCTCTGGCCTTATCGATGATCGCACAGAGTGACTCCAGGGGGACATGTAGCATGATTCGGCTTCTCCGCAGTCTTCGTTCGTCAACGATGAGATGCTCGAGTTTACTATGGTTGCCGGACGGGCCGTGCGCCGGTCCACCGATCTGCCCTTTGTCTGCGAGATTCAAGATGCCAAGCTGCCAGCTTTACAGCCGTCTCGTTACCCTGGCCATGTCTCTCGTTCTCCTTGTGGGCTGTGCAACTGCCCCTGAAACCGGCCGGCGGCAGGTCTTGCTGATCGACACCGCCCAGGAGGCCGAGATGGGTCTCAGGACGTTTCAAAAGATCAAACGCGAGACGCCCGTCTCGCGGGACCGAAAAGCCTCTGCGCAGCTCCAGTCCGTCGGGCGGAGGATCGCGAATGTCGTCGGTATGCCGAACGCCGAGTGGGAGTTCGTGTTGTTCGAGGCGGATGAGCCCAACGCCTTCGCGTTGCCCGGCGGCAAGATCGGGGTCAATACCGGCATTCTGCCGATCACCAAGACGGACGGCGGGCTCGCGACGGTCATCGCGCATGAGATCGCCCATGTGACCGCCCGCCACGGGGCCGAGCGGCTGTCCCAGGATCTGCTCGTTCAGATGGGTGGAACGGCCCTGTCGGCGGCGCTCGGTGCCCAGGGACCAGGCACTCGCGAGCTGGCCATGCAGGCCTATGGGGTCGGCACTCAGGTGGGTGTCATGCTGCCCTACTCGCGAACGCAGGAGTACGAGGCCGATCGGATCGGGCTGCTCTATATGGCCCGTGCGGGCTTCGACCCGACCGAGGCGGTCGGTTTCTGGCAACGTTTCCAGGCTTACAACCGCGGGCGTGGCGCTAAGACCCCCGAGTTTTTGAGCACCCACCCCTTGGACGATGGTCGCATTGCGCAGATTCAGCAGTTTCTCCCTCAGGCCATGGCCGAATACGAACGTGCTCGCCGTTGATGGCCCGCTGTGGGTGCGGACATCATCCTGATGACAGGCGCGACCTCGACCATCAGGAATGACGCATGGACTTGGCTCGGGAACCTGGACTCCGCGGCGCTCCATCCAGGCTTCGACGGGCCGCTTCCCGGAACACTGCTGGCCCAGCCTGTCCAGCGGAGTCACGCTGGTCTGAGGTTCTCCGCGCAATGAAGCCTGTTGCCCTGGTCACCATTGTCGTCCTCATCGGCGCGTCCCTTTTACTCTGGTTCGTCGGTTCGCACGATCCCGTCCCGGTCTCGGGTCCTTTCCTCGAATCCTTCCTCGATCCTGATGTCGAGGGATTCGCACAGGTGACCGAGGGTGCTCGACTCGACTTCCCGGCCGATCATGGTGCCCACCCGGGTTTTCGGAGTGAGCTCTGGAACCTGTTCGGCCGCTTGGAGGACGAACAAGGCAACGACTACGCATTCCAGCTCGATCTGACGCGGGTTTCCCTGAATCCACATGAGCCGGACCGCGCGTCCGCATGGGCCGCCAATGAGGTCTATCGCGGGCGGCTCACCCTGGTACAGGGCAGGGGTACGGCGGTCCGCTCCGCCGAGCGGGTGACGCGCGCTGCACTCGGTCTCGCCGGGAGCCGGCCTCAGGCGCCCTCTGTCTGGGTCGAGGATTGGTCCCTGACATTCACGGACGGGGAAATGGGTCGGTCCCGAATGGCCTTGGTGACCGCAGGCGATGGCGCGGTGCTCGACCTGGATTTGGCGGCGATTAAGTCACCCATCCCGTTTAGCGATCTCACTCTCCTGGGGCGGGATTCCGGAGGGCTCGGCCTTCAGGCCTATCTGCTCCCCCGGATGGCCGCTATCGGGACCCTGTCGCTGGACGGGGACGCTCGGCCGGTGCAAGGGTATGCCTGGCTCGACCATGCCTGGGGGGCGATTCCAATGTCGAGGGGGCAGGTGGGCCTGAATCGTTTTGCGATCCAGCTCGACGACGATCGGGAGCTGATCTGTCTTCAACTGCGCCGCGAAGACGGGACAGGAACCCCGATTCCGGCCTGTGCCTTGATCCTTGCCGACGGGCGGGTACAGAGTTTTCGGCGCCGGGAGATCCAGCTCGAGCCAACGGCTCAGTGGCGAAGCCCGAGAACCGGGTCGCGCTATTCGGTCGCCTGGCGACTCGCCATCCCCATCCTCGACCTGGAACTGGAGCTGAGTCCGATGGTCCAGGATCAGGAGTCCGCCGGGGCGATCCGGCTATGGAGTGGCGCCGTGCAGGCCATGGGCCGTCAGGGGAGCGAGACCATCGGCGGGCGCGGGCGGATCGAGACCACGGGTGATCAAGTGGAATCGTCCGGTGCCCGATGAGGCAGATGCTCGGATCCGGGAGTCCCGAATTGGCACGACAAAAACACAAAGAGCACGAAGGATTGCTACCTTTGTGGTGAGAGCCTCATTCCGGCATCAACCGACGCCTCGTCCGATTCAAGAGGATCATCATGTCATTCAACGACCGTCTGCCATCGACTCTGATCCCATTGGTTCTCTTAGCGAGCCTGCTGGGCGGCTGCGACCAAGGCCCTTCCGAGAAGGACGGAATCTACAAGGCCGAGGCAGGGGAGGTTCCGGCATCAGCACAGCGGGCGGGCGACCCCGAAGAGGGCTATGACGCCCTCCTCAACCGCTCGGTCGTGACCTGTGGTCTTCCATACGAAGCCTACGCCAAGACGCGAGGCGCTGCGTCCGAGCCCGGGCCGCAGTTTCCGGGGCGCACGGGACGCAATGCCGAGCTTCCCTATATGCTGACCTCCCACATGGCTCCGTCCGGTGTCGAGATCGTGACGTCCAACTGTCTTGCCTGTCATGCCGCAACCTTCAATGGGGAGTTGGTGATGGGCCTCGGGAACGAGTTTCTCGACCTGACAGTCGACCCCTTGATCGGGATCGAGGCCGCCGGCGCCTTGGTCAAGGACGGACCGGAGGCGGCGGAATGGCGGCGCTGGGCCGATCGGATCACCGCAATCGCGGACTATATGATCACGGATACGGTCGGCGTGAACTCCGCGAACAACCTCACCCTGGCCCTGATGGCCCACCGTGACCCCGAGACACTCGCCTGGTCCGACACGCCCCTGATCGAGCCTCCGCCTCAGAACCCGCTTCCGGTCAGCGTGCCGCCCTGGTGGAACATGGGTAAGAAACACGCGATGTTCTACAACGCCGAGGGGCGTGGTGACCATGTTCGTTACATGATCCTCGCCTCGACCACCTGTACCGATTCGGTGGATGAGGCCGCCGAGATCGACGACTGGTTCGTCGACGTCCGTGCCTATCTGGCCAGTCTGCAGCCGCCCAAGTATCCCTTCGCCATCGATCATGGACTCGCGGCTCAGGGCCAGCGCATCTTCCAAGACACCTGCAAGAAATGTCACGGCACTTATGGGGACAGCCCGCGCTATCCGAACCAGGTGGTCGCCCTCGGCAAGGTCGGGACAGATCCGGAACTGGCACGCCAAGGCTTCAGCGATTCCGATCGTTTCCGCGACTGGTTCCAGCGATCCTTCTACGGCGAGCTCTCTCAGGCCGCGCCAGCACTTGGATACATGGCGCCACCGCTCGACGGGGTTTGGGCCACCGCGCCCTACCTGCACAACGGCTCTGTCCCGACGATCGCCGCCTTGCTCGACAGTCGCTCGCGTCCGACCTTTTGGCGCTTCGAGCGTGAAGGCGATGACCTCCCCGCCTATGATGAAGCAAGACTGGGCTGGGCCTATCGCGAGCTGGACCTGGGTAAGGCTGGCGCCATGAGCTGGGACGAGCGCAACAAGATCTACGACACCAGTCTCACAGGCTATGGCAATCAAGGCCACACCTACGGCGACGATCTGTCCGAGCTCGAGCGCCTGGCCTTGATCGAGTATCTCAAGACCCTTTGATCGGGTCCTCTAATGAAGGAGTATCGAGCATGATTCGACAGGCCTCGCTCAGCGCGATTCTGGTGATTGCTTTACTGGCGGGACCCACGCCCGTCGTCGCGGGGGATGACGACCTCGACCTGGTGACCTGGATGGGGCGCCTCCAGTATTACACCCACAAGTTGGGCCTCTCCATCGACGCTGGAAACCAGGCGCTCATCGGCTACTACATCCATGAGGTGGAGGAGGTCATCGAAGAGATCGAGACGGTCGACGACTACGATGGTGTCGCCGTCGGCAAGCTCACCAAAAAGGTCCTCGTCCCCGCGTTCGAGACCCTCGAAGAAGCCTTCGAATCCGGCGACCAGTCCCGTCTCGATGGGGACTACGATCGCCTGATCACGGCCTGCAATCAGTGTCATGAAAGCAGCAACCGTTTCTACCTCGTGGTGGAGCGCCGACATGACAACCCCTTTGCGCAGCGTTTCAAGGCGGTCGAGGCGCCAGCGAAGCCCGAGTCGGAGTGAGGTGAGGAGCGTTTCTTCGAATTGGAACCCTGCTGGATAAGGAATGGTGGGGTCCGAGCGCCGGTCAGCAACCAAAAAGCACTTGCGTAATCGGATTCACCGCACTATGATTGTCAGCTCAGTTGCGGGGTGGAGCAGTCAGGCAGCTCGTCGGGCTCATAACCCGAAGGTCGTAGGTTCAAATCCTGCCCCCGCTACCAACTCAAAAAGGGCTTACGGTTGAATACCGCAAGCCCTTTTTTATTGGCCCCTGCTCCTGAAAGAGCTTCCGAACCCTGCTGGTCGGGTCGTCGAGGCCACCTGGGGTGTGCTCCATACCATCGCGACAAGCCGGTCGATGAAGGTCTGCTCGACCTCGGTGAATTCGGGACCCTTCATGCGAAACTGATGGTGAAATCGCGCTGGGTCATCAGGATGGCTCAGGCGTAGGCAGGCGTGAAGCTGTTGGCCGGATCCGTGATCGGACCGGTCTCCGACCAATAGGGCGAGAGCTTTCGGAGCTTGGCGATGATGGGCGGCACGGCCTCGATGACTCGCTCGATCTCGTCCATGCGGTTGTAGCGTGAGAGTGAAAAGCGTGTGGTGCCGTGGGCGGCGGTGAAAGGGATCCCCATGGCGCGCATGACATGCGATGGCTCGAGCGAGCCGGAGGTGCAGGCCGAGCCGCTCGAGGCGGCGATGCCGAGCTTGTTGAGCAGCAGCAGGATCGCCTCGCCCTCGATGTACTCGAAGGCGATGTTGCTGGTATTGGGCAGACGGTTGCTCGCGTCACCTGTCACGAAACAGTTGGGCACGGCGGCCAGGATGCCCCGCTCCAGTCGGTCGCGCATCGCCCGCACCGTTGTCTTTTCATACGCCATGTGCCCCAGCGCCATCTCGCACGCCTTGCCGAGCCCGACGATGGCAGCGCTGTTCTCGGTGCCGGCGCGCCGTCCGCGTTCTTGATGTCCTCCGCGCAGTAAGGGACGGAACCGCGTGTTGCGCCGCAGATAGAGTACCCCGATGCCTTTTGGTGCATGCAGCTTGTGTCCGGAGACCGACAGCATGTCGATCGCCGTGTCTTTGAGATCGATCGGGAGCTTGCCCACGGCCTGGACCGCGTCCGTATGGAAGAGCACGCCCGCGGATCTCGCCATCTCGGCCATCTCCTGGACCGGGAAGAGCGTGCCGGACTCGTTGTTTGCCCACATGGCCGAGACGATCGCGACCCTGTCGGAGAGCAGGTCCATATACGCCTGGATATCCAGCCGGCCCTTGCCGTCCACCGGGAGGTAGTGGACCTTGTACCCCTCGGTCTCCAGGTGCTGGCAGAGCGACAAAACGGCTGGATGCTCGACGACCGTGGTGATGATCTCCTTGCGCTCCGGCTGGGCCTTGATGGCCGAGAGGATCGCGGTGGAGTCGGACTCGGTTCCGCAGGAGGTGAAGACGATCTCCGAATCCTGCTCGGCCCCGAGCAACTCCTGGACTTGGCGGCGCGCCTGCTTGATCGCATGGCCGACCCGGTTGCCGTAGGCGTGGATCGAGGAGGCGTTCCCGAACTGCTCGGTGAAGAAGGGCAGCATGGCCTCGACCACCTCGGGCGCGACCATGGTGGTGGCGTTGTTGTCGAGATAGATGCCTTGATCGCGGGATGGGTTGGTCATGGGTCGTGCCCTCATGAGAAGAAGGGAGGCATGATCGGTACTGTGTCGCGAGGGTGGGGTATCGCCCGCATCAAGGCCCGTCGCGGCGCCCACGCCGGTGCGTTCTGCGGCAAATCGCGCCGATGACTCGAAACGACGCATCCGGTACCAGACGCGGCTCAGGCTCAGGCCGTCTTGCGCATCGTCTGTGCCGGCACGACGCGTACGAATTCACCCAGATCCTCCACGATCCGCTGCTGGATCCCGTCAAGTGTCGTCGAAGCCATCTGACAGCCGACACAGGCGCCGGTCATCTTCACGAAGACGTTCTTGCCGTCCACGTCGATCAACTCGACATCGCCGTGATCGCGCTGGAGGTTCGGGCGAATCGCCTCGATCGACCGCTCGATCCGTCGGATCCGCTCCAGATTGCCGAGCTTTCGCGGGCTGGGTGACGTCACTGCCTCGGGCGCCCTCGCGTAGGGGTCGAACGCCTTGCCCCGCTCGGCGAGGACGCGTGTCAGGATGGTCTCGACACCCTCGTGGCAGGCCGAGCAGCCGCCCCCGGCCTTGGTGTAGTTGGTGACCTCTTCGACCGTAGAGAGACCGTTGGCGCGGATGGTGTTCTCGATCAGGACGGCGTCCACCGCAAAGCACTTGCAGACCAGGGCACCTTCCTCATGGTCGTCCTGCCATTCCTCACCGCGATAATTCGCGATCGCGGCTTGCAGCGCCTCGCGACCCATCACGGAGCAGTGCATCTTCTCGGGGGGCAGTCCGTCTAGATAGTCGGCGATGTCCTGATTGGTGACCTCCAGGGCCTCGTTCAGCGTCTTGCCTTTGATGATTTCGGTCAGTGCCGAGCTGGAGGCGATGGCGGAGCCGCAGCCGAAGGTCTGGAAGCCGGCATCGAGGATGACCTCGCTCGCCGGGTCGACCTTGAGTGTCAGGCGCAGTGCATCGCCGCAGGACAGGGATCCCACGTCACCTGTCGCATTGGCATCCGGGACCGCACCCGCATTGCGGGGGTTGAAGAAGTGCTCCTGAACCTTTTCCGAGTAATCCCACATGGCGTGTCTCCGGTTGCTGTAGTCATGAGCGAGTGAGTCGAGACGGACCGTCAAACCGTGGCTTGAGTTTTGCGTCAATGTTGGCGACTCACTCAGCAAACCCTGTGCCACGCCGAGTGTTTCATTCATCTCATTGATTTGTAGATCATCGAGAGCCTTCCGTTGGTTGTCGATGTCGGCTCTGGAACGACAGCCCGCGAGCGTCGGGTCGTGAATCCCACAACACATTTCAACAACAGGAGTCTTTAAGATGGATCTCAGGCAACTGGAGTCTGGTCAGTTGGGTCCGGGCGATCTGGTTTACGCCGCCTCGGATATCTACAACGACGGCGGTATCCCGGATCTCGCCGAAGATGCCTTGATCGCGGCAGCCGGAACCCGCGGCGTCATCCTCAACATCGGATACCTCGAAGAGGACCCCGAACGCGAGCTGTATCTGGTGCGGTTCGAAGGGGAGGGCCTCGAGCTCGGGCCGCCCGCCGGGTGTTGGCCGGAAGAGCTCAGCGCCGAGTCGAAGGAGCAGAAGACGCAGCAGTCCCCGGACTTCGGTCGCAGCAACACCCCGCATTGTGTGGACTCGTAGAAGTACACATAGGCGTCAGTGGGCATTGTCTCCTTGCGCGCGAAGCCGCATCGAGGGCGGGTCAAAACGGATTCAAGCAGGATCCGGCGCATGGGTCGCCCGGCTAGTTGGCTCGTTGCTGAAGGCCGCTCGATCGCGCCTTGAGCGCAAGAGTCCAGGCGGACACCTGGAGCATGACGAAAGGTTGCGATTCATGAAAGCATGTCCTGAAGTCAGTCACTCAAGAGCGCGACGGCCTTGATCTGCGCCCACAGAGGCTTGCCGCGGGCGATCCCGAGCCAATCAAGCGAGCGGCGCGTGATGCGGGCGATCAGGGGGGTGCCGCCGGCATCCAACCGGACTAACACATGAGCCGGAGTGTCGGCGTCGGCGATCTCGACGACGGTGGCGGGCAGCAGGTTGGCGATGCTGGTGCCGGTGGCGCGCTCCAGGGCCAGGCTCACGTCGCGGGCATGGACGCGGAGACGCAGGCGGTGACCGATCGCCTCCTTGCGTTGAGCGACGACGACGTTGCCGCCGGGGAAGTCCAGGCGCGAAAGATGATAGTTGTCGTCGTGCGAGGCGACGACGGCCTCGATGACGACACCCGCATCTTCGGAGAAGGCGGTCGGCAGGTCCAGACGTGCCAGAGTCTCTTGAAGCCCACCCTCGGCGACGACGCGGCCCTCGGAGAGCAGCACCACATAGTCCGCCAGGCGTGCCACCTCGTCGGGCGAGTGGCTGACATAGAAGACCGGGATCTCAAGTTCGTCGTGCAGCCGCTCCAGATAAGGCAGGATCTCGCCCTTGCGCTTCAGATCGAGCGCCGCAAGGGGCTCGTCCATGAGCAGGAGACGTGGGCTGGTGGCCAGTGCACGGGCGATGGCGACACGCTGGCGCTCGCCGCCCGAGAGCCGATCCGGCATGCGCTCGAGCAGGTGGCCGATCCCGAGCAGATCGACCGCCTGCTCCAGCGAGACCTTGTGCTCGGCGCGGACTCGTTTGCGCCCGTAATTGAGATTTTTATGGACCGAGAGATGCGGAAACAGGCTTGCCTCCTGAAAGACGTAACCCAAGGGCCGGCGATAGGTCGGGACGAAGATCCGCCGAGCGTTGTCCTGCCAGACCTCGCCCTTGAAGCTAAGATGACCCTGGCTGTGACGCTCCAGCCCGGCAATGCAGCGCAGCAGGGTCGTCTTCCCCGAGCCCGAGTGTCCGAACAGGGCCGTCACCCCGCGACCCGGCAGCGAAAGATCCACCTCGAGGACGAAGCCGGGCCATTCCACCCGAAAGCGGGCCTGGACGGCTTGCGTGTCCGGCGTGGGAGCCGCCGCCCGATCCGGCATGGCATTCATTTCCATACGGAGGTTTTCCGTGAGTAGAGGGTCAATAAGACCAGGAAGCTGAAGGCCAGCATGCCCGCCGATAGGACATGGGCCTCGGCATATTCCAACGCCTCGACATGGTCGTAGATCGCCACCGAGACCACCCGGGTTTGCTCGGGGATGTTGCCGCCGATCATCAGCACCACCCCGAACTCGCCCACAGTGTGGGCGAATCCGAGAATGGCTGCCGTGATGAAGCCGGGCTTGGCCAGCGGCAGCACGACGGTGAAGAAGGTATCCAAGGGGCTGGCGCGCAAGGTTGCCGAGACCTCGAGCGGGCGTTCGCCGATCGCCTCGAAGGCGTTCTGCACCGGTTGCACCACGAAGGGCAGTGAATAGAACACCGAGCCGACCACCAAGCCGGCAAAGGTGAAGGGTAAGAGTCCGATCCCGAGCCATTGGGTGAATTGACCGACCGGGCCGTGGGGACCCATGGTGACCAAGAGGTAAAAGCCGAGCACCGTCGGCGGGAGTACGAGCGGCAGAGCCACCACTGCTCCCACGACCCCTTTCCACTTCGAGCGGGTGCGGGCCAGCCACCAAGCGATCGGTGTGCCGACGATCAGCAGGATGATGGTCGTCACCGTGGCAAGCTTCAGGGTCAGCTCGATCGCGGCGAAATCGACCTGATTCAGCAGTTCCATGGGCTTAAAGCTCGTAGCCGAAGGAGCGGATGATCGACGCTGCCTTCTCGCCCTTGAGGTAGTCCATCAGGGCCTTGGCGGCGGGATTCTCGGCGCCGCTCATCAGCAGCGCGGCGTCCTGTCGGATGGGGTCGTGCAGATCGCCTGGGACCATCCAGGCCGAGCCGCCGGTGAGCCTGTTGTCCTCGGTCACCTGAGAGAGGGCGATGAAACCGAGTTGCGCGTTGCCCGTCGCGATGAACTGATAGGTCTGGGTGATGTTTTCTCCGGTCACCAGTTTCGGACGAAGCGCGCCGATGACGCCCAGTGCCTCCATGACCTGCATGGCCGCGGCACCATAGGGCGCGGTCTTGGGGCTGGCGATGGCGAGATGACTGAAGTCTCCGTTCCGCAGGACATCACCGCGATCGTCGACGACACTATCGTCGGCCGACCAGAGCACCAGCGTTCCGATCGCATACGTGAAGCGACTTCCCGGCAGGGCATGGCCGCGTTCTTCGAGACGTGCCGGGGCGCGATCGTCCGCGGCGAGAAAGACCTCGAAGGGTGCGCCGTTGATGATCTGGGCGTAGAGCTTACCGGTTGCACCAAAGGAGAGGAGGGCGCGATGCCCGGTGTCTTCCTGGAACCCGGTCGTGATCTGCTGCATCGGTCCGGCGAAGTTGGCTGCGACGGCGACCTGGACATCCTCGCCGAGTGCCGTGGCGCTGCCGGTGAGCAGCGTCGCGGTGAGAAGAGCGCATTTGAACGTATTCATGTTCCAAGAACCTTGTCGATGTGATCGAGTGATATGGAAAGCATCGGGTGTTCTGGCTACACGCTATATCAACGAAGCTATAACGGTTGGCACGGTCAACCCAGGGACGCGGTTTAGTCGCGCACAGCCAAGATGACATGCGGCGCCTTCACCAGTGCACAGGCCCGCCCACGGTGATCCCAAGCTCCTTCGCACTCTGCGCCGTGATGATCGCCGTCAGACGTGCGCCGCCGTCCAGTGCCAGGACCACCTCGGTATTGACGGCCCCTTCGGTCAGACGCTCGACAGTCCCGCACACTCGATTGCGCGCGGAGGTCCTGAGACCGCCGTCCTCGGTCGCCAGGATCACGAAGGACGCCTTGATCAAGGCATAGGCCTCGACACCGGGCGCAAGCCCCAGAGACTGCACGCTCTCGTTGGTAATGATGGCGACCAGCGGGATGCCGCCGACGTCGAGCGTCACCTCGGCATTCACCACGCCCGGCCTGATGGCGGAGACGATCCCGCGCAGGTTGTTTCTGGCACTGACTTTCATATTCAAAGCTCCGATCAAGGTGTGGAAGCGATCGAAGTCGCGGATGCCCTCGCGCAGTCGCACCAGGAACTTCCTGTGCTCCTGCTCAGCGGTCTCGTAGACGGCGATCAAACGTCGGCCTTCGTCCGTCAGCTCCGTGCCCCCCCCGTGGCGCCCGCCTGTACGTCGTCGCACCAAGGGTTCCTCGGACAGGTTGTTCATTGCATCCACCGCGTCCCAGGCGTGCTTGTAGGACATACCCATCGCCTTGGCGGCCTGGGAGATGGAGCCTGTCGCTCCGATCCGGCGAAGCAGCTCGATCCGGCCTTGGCCGACGAATCCCTTCTGATTCAGGTCCAACCGCAACATGGCGGCGGTATCGAGGTCGGGTGGGTTGGTGCCGATGCTCATCAAGACTCGTCCGGTTCAGGGGTCGCTATAGCCGAAAGACTATAACGTGCGAGCGACATTCACCGCCGATACAAAAATCGAGCCAACTCATGTTCGCTGCCGACATCCGCGGATTCCGGAGGGGCGTTGCGGCCGCCGGATCGGCGTCGTGTTCGGCTTCGAACAAAGAACCGCTCACAATGAGGTGAATCCAACACAACTCGGCCAGCGTGGCTTGCCGCCACCCCAGCGGCGCTCGATTCCCGGGTCAGCCCAGCATCAGCCCAGCATCAGCCCAGAATCGCCTCGTAAGCGCGCCGCAGCAGGGCAAGCTCGATCGGCGGGAGTCCGCGGGCCTGTGTCAGATCGATGAAGCTGTTGCCCTGTGCCCGCGCGGTCTCCAAGGGTGGGTCGATGCTCGTGAAGCGGGCCAGGAAAACCTCGGTGCGCCCGTCACCCGCGGCGACCTTGCACCGGAACCCCGGCTCCGCCTCCAGACTGCCGTTCGGCAGACCGAGCCTTTTCTCCGCCTGGCGCACGACGGATGCCGGGTGGGTGATCACCTTTGCGGACTCGGGACCTGCCTCCTCGATGACGGCTTGCTCAGGCAGCGCGTCGAAGCCGCAAACGCCGCCGTATGCCAGCATCAGAAAACGGGTGCGGGCACTTGTCGATTGCTTGTGATACATGATCAAGCGCGGTGTCGGCATGGACGCTTCCTCGAGGTCATGGCTCTGACGACAGGACTCGTCGGAGCGGGGTTTTTCGATGATCGAGGCCCTGCGCAGCAAACAACGGGCCGAATCAGCGTTGAATGCTACGGGTCGAGTACGCGGCCTTGATCCTGCCTGCAGGCGTGCAGGCTTTCACGAACACTCCATCGGCGCGCCCCCGCTCACAGAGCCCGTTTCGCTCGTCATGAAGGATTCACGATCGGATCCAAAAGACGGCGATATACTCTTCGGCTTCGATGCCCCGCCTGCTTTGCCTGACGTTGCTTCTGCGACCTTTGTCCTTGAGATCCCGTCCCTTCAACGCTTGGTCCGAGACCCCCGGGGGCGGTCGGCTGCCGGTGCTCGCAATGCTGGCGCTCCTCGTTGTCGTCACCGGTTTAAGGCTCATCGGGCTCGATGACCTGCTGATGTGGCACGACGAGGTTTTTACGCTGTATCGGGTGTTCGGCTATTCCGGGGAAACCTGGGAGACGCTATTCAGCGGCCGGCTGCTGACTCCCTCCGAGATCCTCGCCTTTCAGCAGCCCGATCCATCCAAAGGATGGGGCGACACACTGCGAGCCCTTGCGGAGCATCCGGAGCACGCGCCTCTCGATTATCTGCTCGGCAGGATGGCCGTCATGCTGCCGCTCGACCCGGTGACAGCCTTGCGGGGCACCTCGGCGCTGTTCGGGCTTATGCTGCCGGCGGCTGCGTTCTGGCTGATGCGTGAGCTGTTCGGGCGTGGTGCGGTGCCCTGGGTTGCGGCTGCCCTGGTCGCCTTTTCTCCGCTGCACCTCCTCTATGCCCAAGAGGCGCGTCAGTACGCCTTGTGGACGCTCTTGTTCTTGGCGTCCAGCGCGGCGTTGCAGCGTGCCCTGGAACGAGACCGAGCGCGCGACTGGTGGGTCTATGGGATCTTCATGACGCTCGGGCTTTACAGCCATCTGTTGTTCGCGCTCATGCTGCCGGTCCATGTCGCCTACGCCTGGCTCGCGGCAGCAGGGTCTTCCAGGCACCTGCTCATGCCGCGAGGAATCCCGATCCGAAAATGGCTCCTGACGGTCGGCGTATCGCTGTTTCTGTTTCTGCCCTGGCTCTTCGTGCTGGTCTCGGGCTTCGGGGACACGGTGAGCCATACTCAGTGGATGGAGCGGGCTGTCGGTGCCCAGAGCAATCTTCTTGCGTGGGGCGGTCACATCACGCGTGCGTTCGTCGATGTGAGTCCGCACCAGCATCCACCCGTCATCTCACTGCTGTTGCTTGTTCCGATCGCGGCCACTCTGATGGTCTATCTGATTCATGCACCGCGTCGCCAGGCCTGGCTGCTCGTGCTGAGCGCTGTGGCCTATCTCGGCGTCGTGCTCGGCCCGGACCTTCTGCTCGGCGGCAGCCGATCACAGCATGTGCGCTACGGATTACCGGCAGTGCTTGCGGTGCAGTTGATGGTGGCATGGTCCATCGGGACTGCGCTCGGCTGCGGCGGCAAGACGCGCGTGGTTGCCGCGTCCGCGCTTGTCCTGATCATGGTCCTGGGCGGGTTTTCGCAATGGCGTATTCAACAGGCCGACACCTGGTGGACCAAGCACTTCAGTGCAGCGAACATCGAGGTTGCGTGCACGGTGAATGCCCTCGACCGGCCGCGCGTCGCCGTGAGTCCGGGTAGCGTGGCGGCGGGCGAGTTGGTCTCTCTGTCCTATCATCTGGATGACCGCGTTTTGATTTGGGGCCAAGGAACTGCCGGTGAATCCTTGACGTTGCCCCACGGATTCGGTGGCATGGTCCTGCTTCTACCGAGCGAGGAGCTCAGGGCTGCGGTCGGGCAGGACAGAGTGGTGGAGCCGATCGCCATGACATGGCAGTGGTTTCTTGCACGATCGCCGATCGGCGAGCCCGGCCTGTGATCCGTCAGATGCGAAACGGGCCTGCATCGCTGCAGGGGCTTTTCGTCTCAAATGGTACTGATGGCCGGAGTCGAGCCGGCACGGTGTTGCCGCCCGAAAGAAACGAAGAGTGTCTGCTCGACCGCTATCAGCCGTCGGACGAATGCCCAAACGAGGATGTCCTGTCGAAAAAATCCATTGCACTCCATGCATCCTGGCGTCAGAGCGGCCCCGTCCGGGCCTACTGATATACTCCGGTGCTGACTCCGTTTGCGACGACGACTCGCGCGATGCCCGCGGCTCCGAGAGGGCACATGTAATTGACGATCGTGATCGTGTGCGTGTTGTTCCGGGCCTCCTCAGACATCAGCATCATCGATCCATCGTTGCGGGTGTCGGCAGGGAAACAACCGCAGCTCGAAAGTTGGTCCGTCGACATGCCCGGCGAGAAGAGGCAGTCGCCAAACTGCGTGCCTGGAGACCTGGACTGACAGCCCGTCATGGCGAGGCTCAGCCAGATGATCAGTGCGATCGACGCGGGAGCGCATCGGCCATCGCTGCTCGAAAGAGCACTCCCTCTCCGACGGCTCTGCCGCTCGAGGGAGCCTCGTTGCGCGCCGATTGGCGCGCTACTCCGATTCTACCCGTGAGACGGACGATCGCATCGCCTCGAAGATGAGCCTACGCGCCGCTTTCTCATCAAGATCAGGGACCTCCCAACCCATGATGCGGGAGTACTTCTTGACCAGATGCCTCAGGTCGTCCTCGAGCTCTTGGGCGTAACGACTCATTTCGATCTCTTCGATTGTTGCCATAGTGACTGCCTCAGAGTGTTGTCATCGTGACTGCCTCAGCGGACTTCGACCTTACCCCTGACCGAACGGACGAAGGTTGCGACGACACCATCGCCCACTGACACCTCGTCAAGGAGTGCCCGATCATTGACCTTGAGCTCAACCGCCTCTTCCGAGCCCCTCACGGTGACGGTCTCCTTGGTTTTATCAATGCTCTCGATCCGACCGTAGAGGGTCAGGGTATCAACCATTACGCCGGCCGGTTTGGCGCCCGACTCGCGTTCCACGAAGCTCTCTTGGGTGGCGCCGACTGCACCGGCCTCGGGACCTTTGACGAGATCGACGAGCACGGCCTCGGTCTCCGTGATTGTGAGTCGGTTGCCGATCTTGATCTCGTCAAGGCGTTTGACCTCTTCCGGGACATGGATGACTTGGAAGCGGCCATCGGGAGTCCTGATGGTCAGCATGCGTCGTTCGACGTTCACGATCTCGACCGTTCCCGTCATCTCTGTCGTAACCTCCGCGCCAGTGACTGGGATGACCGTCACCTCGCCCAACGCTGCGGAGGGCAGCACGAAGACCCCGGCGGACAGGGCGAAGGCAAGCGAAACGACGATGGGTTTTCTTCTCATTATGAGCTCCTCTGCAAGGCGGATCGGGATGGCAGTGTATCAAGCGCTACCGATAGAGCCATAGACCTGCGGTCGTCTCGGCCCACTGCGTCTCGTCCCCACTCAGGCGTCGCTCCAAGTCGCCCGGGTCTGCCTCGGGGTCGTCCACCCACTCGCGCAGGAAGGTGCCGCCGGACAGGAGGTCGATGGCGAGACGCTCTGTTTCGTACTCGTAATGGAAATCACGCCAGATCGGATAGTCCGGATACTCGAGGCGCACGGCCTTGAGAAGGAGAGCGACCAAACGGTAGGGTTTGAAGCGATGGTGCCGATAGGCGAGGTTGTCCGTATGGATCTGCAGCCCGGAGCAAAGCTGCCCGGCATGTTTGTGGAAGGTCGGCTCGAACCAGCAGGGGCGAAGCAGTGCGCCCTCGGTCCAGTCGGCGCGCTCGGCATGCATCCTCGCCAGAACCTGCTCGAGGTCCAGATCGGGTGCACCCACGACCTCCAGCGAAACGGTGGTTCCGCGCCCCTCGGAGAGCGTGGTTCCCTCCAGCAAGACGGTGCCGGGGAAGCAGCGTGCCATATTGAGGCTTGCCGCATTGGGGCTTGGGTTGATCCAGGCGAGCTCCATCACGGGCCAGCCGTATCCCGGTCCTGTCTCGGGGCGATAGCCCTCCATCGGGATGACCTGGAGGTCGATGTCGTAGCCGCGATACTCGACGAGCCACCGCGCCAATTCACCGAAGGTCAATCCATGCCGCATCATGAGCGGACCGGCACCCACGAAGCTTTCCCATCCCGGCTCGAGGAGACTGCCTTCGATCGGCCGGCCGGCCGGATTGGGCCGGTCCAGGACCCAGAGGGCCTTGCCCGCCGATGCGCAGGCGTCGATCAGATAGGCCAGGGTCGTGACATAGGTGTAGATCCGGGTACCGATGTCCTGGATGTCGACCAAGAGCAGGTCGAAACGATCGAGCATCTCGTCGGTGGGATATCGGACCTTGCCGTAGAGGCTGAATACCGGGATGCCGTGTCGCGGGTCCGGAGCGTCCTCGGTTTCGACCATATTGTCCTGCTTGTCGCCTCGCATCCCATGCTGGGGACCGAAGGCGGCAACCAGATCCAACTCGTTGAGCGCCATGAGGGCGTCCAGGCTGTGTCGCCCGGAAGATGTGCAGGATGCGGGGTGGCCGAGCAGCGCAATGCGGCGACCTGCGAGCGGTCGGCGCATTGCGCGGTCGTCCAACAGACGGTCGATGCCGAGTCTCACGATATTCGAATGAACCGGACAGCTTGTGGATATCGCCAAGGATAACCGAAGAGTACTCAAGCGTCGTTGGGTGCTATCATGCGCGCCGCCTTCACCGGCCCGCTCGCCATAGCCCTCGCTATTGGTTCTTTGTCAGTCTTGATTAACCTAAGTGCTTACGGCCATGCGCCTCTGCGATTTTCGGTACGACCTTCCCGCCGAGTTGATTGCTCAGCGCCCGTTGCTCGATCGAGGCGCATCGCGACTCCTCGCACTCGAGGCGTCTGAGCGGAGCGCCCCCAGTGGCCGGCGTGACCTTCTCTTTGCCGATCTGCCCGGGCTTCTCAGGCCCAATGACCTGCTCGTCTTCAATAACACCCGGGTCATGCGAGCCCGCCTGTTCGGTCGTAAAGACACCGGCGGTCAGGTTGAGATCCTCATCGAGCGCATCACGGATCAGCAGGAGGCGCTGGCCCATGTGCGGGCGAGCAAGTCCCCGAAGGCGGAACATCGGATCGAGGTGGAGGGAGGCGCGCAGCTGCTGGTGCTGGGCCGGGAAGACGACCTGTATCGGCTGCGTTCGGAGGGGCCGAGCATCGCTGATCTCATGTCGGAGCGAGGCCATGTTCCGCTTCCACCCTATATCCAGAGACCGGATGACGCCCTCGACGAGGCGAGGTATCAAACGATCTACGGGCGCCGGATCGGGGCTGTTGCGGCCCCGACGGCGGGTCTGCACTTCGACGAGGCCATGTTGGATCGGCTCGCGGAGATAGGCATCGGCCGGGCAGAGGTGACTCTGCACGTCGGCTCGGGAACCTTCCAGCCCGTGAGGTCCGACGACCTCGATCGGCATGAGATGCATGCCGAATGGATCGAGGTGGATGAAGAGGTCTGTCGTCGAGTGCAGTCTGCACGTTTGGCTGGTGGGCGTATCGTGGCCGTCGGTACGACCAGTGTGCGAAGTCTAGAGACTGCTGCCGCTGGCGGAGAGCTCAAACCGTTCCGGGGAGACAGCCGGCTCTTCATTCGTCCCGGATACCGATTTCGTGTGGTCGACGCAATGATCACGAATTTCCATCTGCCTGAGTCAACGCTCCTGATGCTGGTGTCGGCCTTTGCGGGTCACGAGGTCATCATGGCTGCTTATCGGCACGCAGTCGAGGCTCGGTATCGTTTTTTCAGTTACGGCGATGCGATGTTTTTGACCCGAAATGAGGAAGGTTTCATCGGTTGATCGGGTCCACAGGCACTGGCCATGCTCGACGTAAGTGACACGTGAAATCGTGCAGGAAACAACAGAGAGCTTGAATTTGCGCAGGTCTATAGAACATCGCGTTTTACCGCTTGGAGGCGCGACCTGGTCACATAATGCGACCCCGTTTTTTCTGTTCTTCTTGACTTCGTTTTGAAATCGCATAAATTATGCGTAACGAGCTTATTCAAGGTTCGCTCAAGTTCCTGAGATCACACAGACCCGTTTTGGAGGTATGTCAAGTGGAATACGCTAATCTTAGCGTCGACGAGATTCAGCAGCAGCTGGCCGATATCGAGAACAGCAAGACTGAGTTGAGACGCGCCCTCGAAATACGCCGACAAGAAGCAAAAGTCGAGGTCGCGCAGCAGATCAAAGACCTGATTTCGCGGTATGGCTACGAATTGGAAGAGATTCTGCCCCTGGTGGAAACCAAGCGTCGGCGTGGCGCCGGTCAAGCGCGTCGAGCAGCCGCGGGCGCGCGCCAATACACGCGATACGCCGATCCCGAAAATGCCGATAACGTCTATGTGCGTGGCGTTCTCCCAGGGTGGATGAAGCAAAAGATGCAGGAGCAGGGATACGATCCGTCTCTGAAGGCTGATCGCGAGGCGTTCAAATCCAACTATCTGCAGGCCATCGAGGCTTGAGGTGGTTGGCGGCACATCCATACCCGGCGTACATGGATTTTTCGCCGCAATGCACGCCCCGCGTACGCCAGGACGGCGTTGCGCCTCCTCGCCTTCGTGCCGCTACGACTCGTCTGCGCGTTTTGGTCCTGACGCACGCGGGACGCATCTCGATTTCCGAGATACGCACGCTCGCTGGGTCTAAGTGCCTCGAGGAACGCTGATTGTTTCGGCGTTTCCCTTGATGGCGTGTCTGCCGCGACGCCTTATCCCTGTTTCGAAAGAGGTTGGCTTTCATCGCGACAAACGCGTAGACTGCGCGTCTCGCATCATCCGGTCGATGCGTCGTCTCGCGGTTTGTCTGGCTTTCTATGCAGGTTTCTTCCACGGACGCCCACCTCCCATAGCGCCTAGGCCGGTTCCGCGACAGCGCGGTGTTAGGCCGGTTCCAGGAGCTTTCATGTCATTTGAGTCACTCGGCCTTCGGGCCGACCTGCTGCGTGCCGTGGCAACGCAGCGTTATGCCCGCCCTACGCCCATTCAGACGCAGGCGATTCCGGAGATCCTAGCTGGGCACGATCTGCTCGCCGGTGCCCAGACGGGCACGGGTAAGACCGCCGCCTTTGTGTTGCCCCTGTTGCAGCGTCTCGCGGAGAAGGGTCATCCGCAACGTCACCCGCGCGCCCTGATTCTGACGCCGACCCGTGAGTTGGCTGCGCAGGTCGGCGAGCGGGTCCATGCCTACGGGCTGCATTTGCCGCTGCGCTCGGCCATCGTCTTCGGCGGTGTCGGCATGCAGCCGCAGGTCAATGCCCTGCAGCGTGGTGTGGATGTGCTGATCGCAACACCCGGGCGCCTTCTCGATCATGCGGGTCGACGGACGGTCGATCTGTCGCGGATCGAGATCCTCGTCCTCGATGAGGCCGATCGGATGTTGGACATGGGGTTCATCCACGACATCCGCCGCGTCATCCAACTGCTGCCTGAGCGCCGCCAGAACCTGCTGTTCTCTGCGACCTATTCAGATGACATCCGACGCCTGGCCGATGGCCTGCTCAAACGCCCAAAGCTCGTCGAGGTTGCTCGCCGCAACATTGCAGCGGAAACGGTGACACAGGCGGCTCATCCTGTGGACAGGGCCAGAAAGCGTGATCTGCTCGCCCATCTCTTTCGTCGCGAGGGCTGGCATCAAGTGCTGGTCTTTACCCGCACCAAGGCCGGGGCCAATCGACTCGCGGAGCATCTCGGGCGAGAAGGCATCACGGCGGCTGCAATCCATGGGAACAAGAGCCAATCGGCTCGAACCCGTGCATTGGATGATTTCAAGCGAGGTAGCGTCCGGGCATTGGTCGCGACCGATATCGCTGCGCGTGGGTTGGATATCGTCGATTTGCCCCAAGTGGTGAACTTTGAGCTGCCGAACGTGGCCGAAGACTATGTTCACCGAATCGGAAGGACCGGTCGGGCCGGTGCAGGGGGATCGGCATTGTCATTGGTGAGTCATGACGAGCGTGGCTTGCTCGAGGGCATTCAGCGATTACTGCGTAAGGAGATCGCCTTGCATCCGGTCGATGGTTTCGAGCCGTCGCTCGTACCCCCCGAGACCGAGCCCGATCGAAGCCTGGGCGGCCGCCGAGACTCCCGGCCACCGGTCCGACCGAGTCGAGGCCCGACGCAATTGGCGGCAGGAAAGCCGGCGAAGCGCCCCCTTCGCGATCGCCGCGGTCGTGGTGTCCCGCTGCCGTGATCCGATTCGTTCCTGTTTCATTCGGGCGTGCGGGGCAATGGCCGCACACCGATGATCGCTGCTCCGGCAGAATGATACGAAGACATCATAAAGGAGCACCAATAAACTTCGTCCCCAACGGTTGGGGGCAAAGACCGTCGAATCAGTTGCGTATTGATTTTTCGACTGTTCTCTCTTTCTCTTCAATGCGCTCTCACGGAACTCCTGAATGATGAATATATACGTTGGCAACCTGGCCTACGGCGTGACCCAAGACGAGCTGCGGACTGCATTCTCGACCTATGGCGAGATCTCGAGCGTGAACTTGATCACCGACAAGTTCACCGGTGAATCCAAGGGTTTCGGCTTCGTCGAGATGCCGAACAACTCTGAGGCCGATGCCGCCATCAAGGGCCTGAATGAGACGCCGCTCAAGGGTCGTAACCTTAAGGTCAATCAGGCCAAGCCACGCGGCGAACGTCCGTCGCGCGGGCCGCGCTGGTAAGCTGACCCCGATCTCAGGGCGATCGCCCTGAGATCGTTCCCCAGATCTGCTGACGGGATCCTCTGCCCCAGCGTATCTCCCGGCAGGAGCAACAAAAAACTTTCACATCCTCTCGCTTTGGGCGCCTTGTCTCGATGTCGACCGACTTGATCTATCGCATCCGCCCCGCGTCTCCGCACGCCCATCTCTTCGACGTCGAGATCGACATTCCCGCGACGGGCGGGGTCGATGGTCTGCTTTTGGCGATGCCCGCATGGATTCCCGGCAGCTACATGATTCGGGACTTCGCGCGCAACCTGTTGACACTGGAAGCGCAAACGGCGGAAGGCCAGGCCCTGTCATGCTCCAAGCTCGACAAGCAGACCTGGACATGCACTCCGGCTGGCGGACCGATCAAGGTCCGCTACCAGGTCTATGCATGGGAGCTGTCGGTGCGGGCAGCGCACCTCGATACGACACACGCCTATTTCAACGGCCCCAGTCTTTTGTTGCGTGTGCGAGGGCTCGATGATCGCCCCTGTCTCGTTGAGCTGCTCCCGCCGGAGGACGGACTCGGCGGGGATTGGCGCGTCGCAACCAGCCTTCAGCCCCTGGCGTTGGACCTCCGCGGTTTCGGGATCTATCGGGCCGACCACTATGAGGATCTGATCGATCATCCGGTCGAGATGGGTCGATGGGACGAGATCGCGTTCGACGTCGGAGGCGTCCCGCATCGCATGGTGATCTCGGGACGCCACCAGGCCGACAGGACGAAGCTCGCGACCGACCTGCCGCGCATTTGCGCCGAGCATGCGGGTCTCTTCGGCGAGTTGCCGATCGACCGCTATCTCTTCCTGGTGACCGCAATCGGCGAGGGTTATGGCGGTCTGGAGCACCGATTTTCCACCAGCCTCATCTGCACCCGTCATGATCTGCCCCACGTGACCGACGAAAAGCCATCGGAGGGCTATCTCCGCTTTCTCGGGCTCTGCAGCCATGAATACTTCCATCTCTGGAATGTGAAACGCATTCGGCCTCAGGCGCTGGTTGAAGGCGACCTTGAGAAGGAGGTCCATACCCGCACGCTCTGGGCCTTCGAAGGGATTACCTCCTACTATGACGAGCTGGCCCTGGTTCGGAGCGGTTGCGTCGATTGCAAGACCTATGTCGGGATGCTGGCCGCCACCATCACGCGTCTGATGCGCATGCCGGGGCGTGAGCTTCAGACGCTGGCGGAGTCGAGCTTCGATGCCTGGACCAAGTTTTACAAGCAGGATGATAATGCCCCGAACGCCATCGTCAGTTATTACGTCAAAGGTGCCCTGGTGGCGCTGGCACTGGATCTCACGATCCGTCAAGGCACGCAAGGTGCGTCCTCGCTCGATGATGTGATGCGTGCACTCTGGGCCATGTATGGCCGAAACGGCCCGGGTGTCCCGGAACGTGGCGTCGAGGTGGTCGCGAAACGGGTCTCCGGGCTCGACCTCGACGCCTTCTTCTCGCGCGCGCTGGATGAGACCACCGATCTGGACCTGGAGTCGCTGTTGGCCGGGGTTGGGATCGCGATGCGGCTTCGGCCCCGGAATGGACCCAAGGATATGGGCGGTTGTGTCGATGCCTTCGAGCCACAGGTGGCGCGTCCAACCCTCGAGGTGCGTCTGCGTCCCGGTAGCGGGGAGGCGGTCGTGCAGAACGTGATCCGCGGCGGTGCTGGTGAGCGTGCCGGGATCGCACCAGGTGACCTCATCGTCGCGGTCGGTGCGCTGCGAGCCAACACGGATAATCTCGAATCCCTGGTGGCGCGTGCCTCGGGGGAGTTCGGCGTTCCCGTTCATCTGTTTCGCCGTGACGAGCTGCTCGAGGTGCTCGCGTTCCCCGCCTTGGCAACGTCGGACACCTGCGACCTGATGCTGTTGGAGTCGGCCCCGGCTGAGGCTGTGGAAGCACGCTCCGGTTGGCTCGCGAGCAGGGGCTGAGGCCGCTTTGGATCGAACTTCGGAATTGATCCGGCTTCTGGCCGACGGTGAGTTTCACTCGGGTGAGGCGATCGCCGAGCGCCTCGGGATGACGCGAGCGGCGGTCTGGAAGGCGCTGCGCAGGTCATGTCAACAACTCGGCTTGAGACTCGAGTCGGTTCGCGGCCGCGGATATCGCCTGGAGGCGCCCCTCGAGCTGCTGGATCCCGAGCGCATTCTGACGAGGCTCTCGGTTCCGGGCCGGCGCGCGATGGCACGCTTGGATGTCCATCAACAGATCGACTCCACGAATCGTCACCTGATGCGTGAAGCGGCCAAAGGGGTGCCCTCAGGGACCGTCTGCCTCGCCGAGCGCCAGACGGCCGGGCGCGGTCGTCTCGGGCGTCACTGGATCTCGCCCTTCGGGGCCAGTCTCTATCTCTCCGTCCTATGGCACTACTGCGCGACGCCGGCGTCACTGGGCGGCTTCAGTCTGGTCGCCGGCGCCGTCGTGGCGGACGTCTTGAGGCGGATCGGTGTCGAGGGCCTCGCGCTCAAATGGCCGAACGACCTGCTTTGGCAACGACGTAAGCTCGGCGGGATGCTCCTGGAAGTGGCCGGTGAGGCGCAAGGACCCTGCCATCTCGTGGTCGGGGTGGGCATCAACCTGTCCATGAGCCACGATCAGGGCCGGACCATCGACCAGCCCTGGGTCGACCTGAGCGAAGCGCTTGGTGGTCAGGATTTCAGTCGGAATGCGGTCGCGGCGGAGGTCGTCGATGCTCTGATCGACGCCTTGGATCGCTTCGGTCGGGACGGTCTTGCCCCCTTCCTTGCGCTCTGGGACGAATTCGACGCCTTTCGGGGTGAGCCTGTCCGGCTGCTGCTGGGGGATCGTGCGATCCGGGGTGTCGTGATCGGGATCGACCCGGATGGTGCCTTGCGTCTCGATACCGCCGAAGGGGAAAGGTCATTCCATGCCGGCGAGGTGAGTCTGAGATCGGAGGCATTGGACGCCATATGAAGCTGTTACTCGATATCGGGAACACGAACCTGCGTTGGGCGCTATGGGACGGCTCGTGCCTCGGGGAGGTCCACGTCCTTCGGCATGGCGGCGCCGCCCCGCTCGATCTGCTCGCCGATTGGGAGTGCCTGGCTGCCCCGGCGTGCGTCGTTGCGAGCAACGTCGGCGGCGCGCCCGTCGCCGCCGCGATCTCGTTGGCAACTCGTGCCTATTGGGGTCTTGATCTGGAGCTCGTCGAGACCCGGGTGCGCTTCGGGAAGCTGCGTGTCGCCTATCCTGACCCGGGGCGTCTCGGTGTCGACCGTTGGCTGGCGATGGTGGCCGCGTGCGGTCTCTACACCGAGGCTGCGCTCATCGTCGACGCCGGGACCGCGGCCACCTTCGACCTGCTGCTCCCGGACGGGCGGCATCTGGGTGGACTGATCATCCCAGGGATGGAGATGCAGCGGGCGAGTCTTCTCGCCGGCACCCAGATCCCAAGGATCGAGTCCGAGCCGACGGATGAGTCCTGGGCAGTCGACACCGCCACCGCGGTCGCGGCCGGCAGCCTGCAGGCGATGGCTGCCCTGGCCACCCGGCTCTATGACCGGCTCGCCCTGGAGGCGGGGGCGACTCCTCGCTTGGTGCTGACGGGTGGAGATGCAGAACGCTTGATCCCGGCAATGGATCGGCCCTATCGCGTCATCCCGGATCTGGTCCTGCGCGGGCTTGTCGATGTCGTATCGGCCGACGACAGGACCTGAGCACTCCGCTGCGCCGACTCTGCGGCTATCGTCGGCCGGTGCGAGGTCCAGTACCTGCTCGAGAGGATGCGCGTGATGGCGGGTGCAGTTCAATCGGATTTGGTGCCCTCGACAGGATTTGAACCTGTGACCTACCGCTTAGGAGGCGATCGCTCTATCCAACTGAGCTACGAGGGCGTGTCGGAGTTTGGTCTGCTGCGATTGAACAATCGGTGCAGAGCGCGTATTCAGGAGCCGGCCGTGCCTGGGCCGCCCCATAGTTTACATGAGAGCAGGATTCCCGGCACGGTGCGCTCGATCGGTCCTCGGCTGAATCTCTCCAGATGATGGCTCGTCCGAAACCCGATGAAGATCTGACCATGTTCGGGCACAACTGCGGATTTTGGTTGAAGTTTGTCGTAGAAGAGCGGACTATTGAAGCAGGCATCCCATTAGGCCATGACCATGAGTAACTTGGCCCATCCCGACGTCACGATCTTCCTCGACTCTCAAGGGGTGATCCGCCGGGCGGCCTTGTCGCCGGCGATACCGGACGAGGGGTTGGAGCAGTGGGTCGGTCGGCCCTGGATCGACACGGTCGAGGCGCTCGGCAGCGAAAATCTCAGACTCCTTGTCGAGGACGCCCGGACGCTGGGCGTCTCGTCCTTTCGGCAGGTCAATCAGATCTTCCCCTGCGGTCTTCGCCTGCCGATCGAGTATACCGCAGTGCGTTTGGGCGATGAGGCCGGACTCGTCGCGATCGGTCGCAGTCTGCATGCCGTAACTGAGCTCCAATCGCGTCTGGTCGAGGCGCAGCAGACGATGGAGCGGGACTATTGGAAGTTGCGTGAGGTCGAAACACGTTATCGTCTGCTGTTCAAATCCTCGACCGACGCGGTCTTCCTGATTCGGGCGAGCGGTCTGTCGATCCTCGACCTGAATCCGGCGGCGGCCAGGATCCTCGGTGCGCCGCTTTCGGGTCACAGGTCACTGGTTGGCGGAGACTTCACGGCTGAGTTGCTCGCCGACGAAAGGGATCTCTTTCACGCCATGCTGCAGCGTTTGTGCGCTCAGGGGAGTGCCCCTGGAATCCTACTGCATCTGGGCGCAGAGCGCGCGGCCTGGATGGTGAGGGCCTCGCGGCTCTCCTCCGAGGCGGGGTCCTCTTACCTGCTCCAACTCACGTCGACGCTCGCAGCGCAGCCTGGTCGTGAATGTGCAGACCTGTGCCTCACGGATCACCTGATCGAGCGTCTGCCGGATGGCTTTGTCGTCACCGATCGAGAGGGCCTTATCCGCTGGACGAACCGCGGATTCCTCGACCTCATTCAATTGCCGACCGAGACCAGTGTCATCGACCAGAGCCTGGGGCGTTGGTTGGATCGCCCGGGCGCTGATCTGAGCGTCCTGCTTGCCACGATCGCGCGTATTGGCGTGGTGCGGCCCTTCCAAACCAGGTTGCACAGTGAGTACGGAGCCGAGGTCGAGGTCGAGATCTCGGCTGCCGGCGACCCCGAGCATGAGCCGACGGTCATCGGCGTTCTGCTGCGTGACATCGGTTGCCGACTGCCGCGGAGCGACACCGATGAGCGCCTGGGCGGTCGGTTGGCCGCGCTTGCCGGGCGGATCGGGAAAGGTCCGCTTCGTGTCCTGGTGGAAGAAGCGGTGAGCGTGCTCGAGCAGCACTACATCGAGGAGGCCCTTGATATCACGGGCGGCAATCGGACCGCGACCGCTGATCTCTTGGGTCTGAGTCGGCAGAGCCTTTATGTGAAGCTCAAGCGCTATGGCTTTGAGCAGGAATCCACGAAAGATCCAGGCGATCCGGCCTGAGCATCGGACATCGGAGCGCAGTTCTCTTGACCCCCGATTTCGCATCCTCTCCGGCCTTCGGACAGGCCGATCTGTCGAACTGCGAACGCGAGCAGATTCAGCTTGCGGCGTCCATCCAACCCCACGGTGCCCTGCTCGTGCTCGACGAGCCCGATCTGACCCTGGTCCAGGTGAGCGCCAACGCTCGGTCCTTATTGGGGCTTGATGTGGATCCGGTCGGACTGTGCCTCCCAGATCTTGCCGAAGACTTGGTGGCGCGGATCCGTCCTCACCTCAAGGATGGGCTGGACGAGATCCCGCTCGTCCTGCGTTCTACCTTGGGACATTCCATTCGAGGCTTCGACATCATCCTGCATCGCCCGCCGACGGGCGGTTTGATCCTCGAGATCGAGCCATCCGGTCCGCCGCTGGATCTATCGGGTCGTATCCAAAAGGCGCTGCAGACGATCATTGCGTCTGCATCACTGAGATCACTGTGCGACGAGTCGGCGCGGATCTTCAAGGAGATCTGCGGTTATGACCGTGTGATGGTCTATCGATTCGACGACGAGGGTCATGGGGAGGTCTTCTCGGAGCAGCGCGAGCCCGAGATGGAGCCCTACCTCGGTAACCGCTACCCGGATTCGGACATCCCTCAGATCGCGCGTCGGCTCTATGAGCGCAATCGGATCCGGCTCCTGGTCGACGTGGAATACGAGCCGGTCTCGCTGCAACCCAGACTTTCGCCCTTGACGGGCAAGGATCTGGATATGTCGCTCTGCAGCCTGCGCAGTATGTCGCCGATCCATATCCAGTATCTGAAGAATATGGGTGTCGGGGCGACCTTGGTTGCCTCCCTCTTGGTTGGCGGAAAGCTCTGGGGTTTGGTTGCCTGTCATCACCGCGGGCCGCGATTCGTTCAATACGAGATCCGGGCGGTGTGCGAGCTCCTGGCAGAGGCGATCGCGACTCGAATCGCTGCCCTGGAGAGCTTCGCGCAGGCTCAAGCGGAGCTGTCGGTTCGGCGGCTCGAGCAGCGCATGATCGAGGCGATCACGCGGGAGGGCGACTGGACATCTGCCCTCTTCGACGATCCTCGGACCCTCCTGCAAACCGTGGATGCCACGGGTGCGGCCTTGCTCTACGACGGAAAGACCCTCACGGCCGGCGAGGTCCCGGGGACCATGGACCTTCGCGAGATCGGCGCATGGCTGGATGCCCAGCCGCGCAGGCCCGTGACCGCGAGTGCGTCGATCGCGCGCGAGGATGCGCGGCTCGCGCATCTGACGCCTGTTGCCAGTGGTGTCCTTGCTGCGCCGGTCGCGAGCTCGGCCGGCGAGTATCTCATCTGGTTTCGGCCGGAGCGGGTGCGCACCGTGACCTGGGGGGGGAATCCGTTCAAGCCGGTGACGGTTGGAGACGACCCTTCACATCTCTCGCCGAGGCGCTCTTTCAGTCAATGGCATCAGGTGGTGGAGGGGACGTCCGATCCCTGGACATCCGCGAATCTGGCGACGGCTCGGCTGATCGGGGAATCCGTTGCGGACGTCATCCAGCAGTTCCGCTCCGTGCGGGTCTTGATCGCCCAGAGTCAGCTTGCACAGGTTCGCGCGCAGGTGCGAGTGTCGGATCAGCCGATCATCATCGCCGACTCTGAAGGCTCCTTCCTGCTCACGACTCAATCCTTCGAGCGTCTCCTGCGCCCGGACAAGCCACGGCCGGAATGTCTGCATGATCTCTTGGCCCTTTTCTCCGATCCATCCGATGCACGCCAACGTCTCAATGATCTGCTCATGCAGCATCGGTCATGGCGTGGCGAGGTCGGTCTGGAGACCCGGGGTTCGGGCCATCAACCCTTTCTGGTCCGCGCGGATCCGGTCTTCTCGTCCCCTGGTCGCGTCCTGGGGATCGTGCTCTTGCTCACCGATTTGAGTGAGCGCAAGCTCGCCGAGGAAGCCCGACAGCGTTTTCATGCGGGACTGCTGGAGCAGCAGACGCTGATGCGCCAGCAACTGCAGTCGAGCGCCAATCCAATGTACCGTGATCTGCTCGCGGCGATCGTGGGCAACGCCCAACTGGCAGCCCTCGAGGTCACCGATGCGGTCGATCTGAGCCGTGTGCCCGCCCTGGTCGACGCGGTTCAGTCCTCGGTCCAGCGCACGACCCAGCTCCTCGAGCACTTGGCGTGGTACGCAGCCCAAGACGCGAACGTCGACAAAAACACGCAGAATTAGAGCGAGGCCACCTCTGGGGCGAGGTGGTTGCGTGAAGCGGGACGGTTATACCCGTTACACATCTTGCTCTCGGGCACGAGAGAGGCAACTCGCGTACCGGAAAACCCAGGCGCGACGCGTATAACTGCCAGACCCGAAAAAATAAACCCCGGACGCGGTTCAGCTGTGGTTGGACCGCCAGCGCATCGTCAGGTCTGCGAGATGTGCGAAGAGGGCCAGGGTCAGCCAAAGCCCGACCCAGACCCATGCGGCGCCAACCAGGGCCGCACGCACCGCGAGTAACAGGAAACTGCCGGCCAGCAGCAGGCCGACGAGGTCGCGCGGGGCGACGCCTTTCCCGGTGAGACGGTGGAAGCCTGTCAGGACGGCCGCCTCGATGAGCACCAGGCCGAGGATCAGATCGATCAAGCGTCCGCTTGCGAAGAGCTCGGCCATGATACGCGGGGCAGTCGTTGGATCCGGGGTGCTGAATCAGCGCGCGGAGACGACGCCGAACAGGTGCGCCAGATCCTTGAAGAAGATCCGCAGATGGGCGCCGGGACGCGCGCGGACCAGTCGCTTGTTCATGTAGGCCTCCCAGGTCAGATACTGAACATCCGGGTCCTTGCACATGCTGACAAAACGCTCGCGACGCTTGTCGCTCGCATACCAGAAGTGCTGCATCATCCCCAGGACCCAGAAGACCTTGCCATGGGCCTTCATGAAGCGCTGCCGGGCGTTCTTGAGTGCGCGCGCGTCGCCGGTTGTCAGGAAGGTATCGACCGCGTCGCCCGCGAGCCGACCGCCGACCAGCGCATAATAGATGCCTTCGCCGGAGGCGGGTGCAACCACTCCGGCTGCGTCACCGGCGAGGACGAGATCACGTCCGTTGTCCCAGCGGCGCAGCGGCTTCAGCGGGATCGGCGCACCCTCGCGACGCAGGGTCTCTGCGTCTTCCAGACCGGCGCGGCGGCGCAGCTCGGTGGTCGCCGAGCGCAGCGAGAAACCCTCAACCGCGGTACCGACACCGACGCTGGTCGTGTCGCCATGCGGAAAAACCCAGCCGTAGAAATCAGGCGAGATGTCGCCCTGATAGTAGACGTCGCAACGGGTGCCGTCGAAATCTGCGGGGCCGCCGTTCGGCGGGGTGCGTACGATCTCGTGGTAAGCGGCGACATACTTGATCTGATCCGAGCCCGGGACACATTGCTTGCCGACGGACGAGTGTGCACCGTCGGCGCCGATGACGGCTCGGGCGCGGACCCGCTCGGACTCGTTCCCGCTGCGTCCTGTCCCCGGCCGATAGCGGATCACCGCGACGCCGTCGGCATCGCGCTCGACCTTCTCGAAGGTGCCCGTGCGCCGCTCTGCCCCGGCCTGCGCGGCGCGCTCTCTCAGCCACTCGTCGAAGTGCTCGCGATCCACCATTCCGACATAGCCGCCATTGATGGGCATGTCCACGCGCTGATCGGAGGGGGACACCATGCGTGCCGCGTTGACCTGGTTCGCCAGCATGGACTCCGGGATATCGAACTCCCGCATCGCCTGCGGCGGAATCGCGCCTCCACAGGGCTTGATGCGACCGCCGCGATCGAGAAGCAGGACGCGGCGGCCGCGCTTGGCGAGGTCGGTCGCAGCGGTCGAGCCGGCGGGTCCGCCGCCGACCACCACAACGTCAAAGGTTTCAGTGTTTGTCATTGGATGCTGGCCCTAATCAGGAAATGCGCCGAATGCCGCCGCAATCCGGCGGACGGCGATGAGGGTGGACCGCTTGAGGATTCACGCGGAATGGAAACCCCAAGGCGGTCGAAGACCTTGAGTCAAGACTGAATGGACGCGCGGGTGATGGCAAGCCCCTCGTCGCGCCTGAGCCAGGGCATCCCCTGGCGACCTCAATCACGACCTCAATCACGAGCGGCCCCAGGGTCGGCTCTGCCCCGGATCAAGCGAGGATTCCCCGCACGGCGAAGGCGCTGATCATCATGCCGGTCACGTAGACGCTGACACCGAGCCCACTGAACCAGGTTGCCCGCTCGCGCGGACTCTGCAGGAAGCGAATCATCAGCAGCAGTTGAATCAGCAGAACCACGCCGACGGCAATCCCATGGGCGGGCTTGTCCCAGGCGAAGAGCAGGGCGATCACGACCATCTGGGGGACAGCCATCACGATGCTGGCCAGACGCGCGGCCCCATCGACGCCCAGTTGAACGGGCAACGAGCGCACGTTCATCTGTTTGTCGCCCTCGATCGCCTTGAAGTCGTTCAGGGTCATGATGCCGTGCGCGCCGATACTGTAGAGCACGGCAAGCGCGAGGATTCGCCAGTCCGGCATGGCGCCGCCGAGCATGACCGCGGCTCCCGTGACCCAGGCCAGCCCCTCGTAGGAGAAGCCGACGGCGAGGTTGCCGTACCAGCCGTTGCCCTTGAGCCGGAATGGCGGTGCGCTATAGGCCCAGGCGAGCGCCATGCCGAGCAGGGCGGCGCCGAAGACCCAGGGCCCGAGCAGCCAGGCCAGCAGCAGCGACAAGGTGGTCCAGATCAGCGCGAGATAGAGTCCCCATCGCCCAGGGATTCGGCCCGATGGGATCGGACGATTCGGTTCGTTGATGGCGTCGACGTGCCGGTCGTACCAGTCGTTCACCACCTGGCTGGTCCCGCACATGAGGGGTCCGGCCAGGAGGACGCCGGCGATCAGGAGCCACCACTGTTGCAGAATGGGTGCGCCTGAGGAGACGACGCCGCAGGCGAAGGCCCACATGGGTGGGAACCAGGTGATGGGATGGGAAACCTCCAGGATTGCGGGCATGGATGGCCACGCAGGCGATCCCGCAGGCAACGCGCTTCGATTCATGCCGCTCACTTCTCGTCTGTCGCCGATCGCTCGGCTGCCTGATCCGTAATGCCGTAACGATCGATTTTGACGTATAGACTTTGACGGCTCAACCCCAAGAGCTCGGCGGCCGAGGCCCGGTTGTCCCCGGTCAGTTTGAGTGCCGCCTCGATACAGAGCCGCTCGATCGTATCGGTCGACTCACGGACCAGCTCCTTCAGCGGCACTCGTCCGACCCGATCGGTGAGTTGGTCGAGCCAGCGTGGCTGCTCGGGACTCGTCGGCTGCTCCGCGTTCAGCCGACGGCCGACGTCGCGGATGAAGAACCCGAAGTAGGGGCGTTCACCATTGCGCACCGCGGCCGCGGAGATCTCGATGTCCGTGATGGATCCGTACTCGCCGCGCAAGGTGGTGGCGAAGAGGCGGACCGTGTCATGCTGGCGCAGGTTGGCCATCAGGACATTGAGGTCGACACCCGGCCTGCCGAGCCAGCGATCCAGCGACTCGCCCCTGGCCTGCTGCTCGGTTGCGATCTCGGTCAGGGCCAAAAAGGTATTGTTTGCGCTCAGGATACGTCCATCGGCATCCGTGATGACGACGCAGTCCGGGGCGTTCTCCAGCACGCGGAGATAGCGCGCCCGATTCTCCGGCAGCGTCGACGCGGAGGTGTCGGTGAGCAGGGGCGAGAGGCGGACCAGGAGAAAGGACAGGTTCTCCTGGCGGAGCAGCGACGCCGAAACCAGGAACTCCTGCATGCCGTCGGCGAGTCTCGCCCGCACATCATCGGCCCGGCCGGCGGCCCGGACACCCGCCAGCAGGCCATTGATCGCCTGGGTGCTGTCCGTGTCGAACCCCTCGGGGAAGGGGCGGCCAATCACGCGGGTCGGAGACTCGCCGAGCAGTTGACCGGCGGCCGGGTTGGCTTCCACGACCCGTTGGGTTGGTGCATCGATGATGAGGATGGCCTCCGAAACCATCCGAAAGAGGAGGCGATAACGAGTCTCGACCTGGCGGAAGCGCCAATAGTCGCGCTCGAGAGCCTGCTGCGCGTCGACCAGTTGCTGCTGCAGTGCTGCCATCCCCTGGAGGTTGCGCCCGAGTGCGACAACGCTGGTGCCGAGGAGCAGCGCCCGATACTGCACGGGGATGTCGGTGCCACGGACCGACGGATGGCTGACTTGACGCCATCGCGTCATCTGTTGATCGCGGGCCTCTTGCAGCAGTGCTTCCAGGGTTCCCCTGCTTTCGGGGAGGACTGTGGTCAGCCAGGGCTGCCCGATCCAGTCTCGGCTGAGCTCGGCCGACAGATCCTGGCTGCCGAATGCAATGTCGCAAACGATGCCCTCATTGTCGATGACGACGGCAATATCCGTCGCGCCTTCGACCAACGCCGCCGCCGTTCCGGCATCGAGGACGCCGAACGATTCCTTCGGGGCTCTGAACGGGCTCACGGCGACCAGACCCTCCAATACCTCAGGGTGCGCCCGATAGACCCTCAGACGGGTCGGCAGCGGCTGGCTCGCCGGAACGATCCTCACGTGCGGCATGCCTTTCGGCATCCAGCACCGCGACGCGCAGCGATGTTGTGCGAATGGCATCGGTTGGTATCCAGCTCTCGCCGGATCCACTCGATGCAGATCACATAGTCACCGCTCGCGCTGCTTGGGGCCGATAGTCGCTAACGAAACCACGCCAAGGCGCTAAGCACGGGTTGCTCGGTCGATCCAATCGGGATCGGGTGAGTCCCGCCGTCTTGCGAAGTCCGAGCTGGAGGTGGGGAATTAGGCCGGCTGCGCTCAGTCTCTCAACGCCGCCGCAAATTCCATCAATAGACTCCAGTCCACCAGTCGTCGGGCTCGCTACCCTATTGTGGTGCCTGGCGCGGGGTTGTCAAGTCAGGTTTACGTAAAGTTTGGTTGACGCATCCCTGAAAGCGGACTAGATTCGTCATATGTGGAAACCGGATGGCGGATCATACCCTAAGATCGTGCACCGATGAGTCAACCCCAATCTAAACCGCAGCAACGTCAGCCCCTCTACACCCCGGAGGAGCGGCGTCGCCGCGACCAATCCCCGTGGACACTGGTGCAGGGTATCCTGGCGCCCGTGCAGTTCCTGGTCTTTTTGGTCAGCCTCTATCTCGTGCTGCGCTATCTGGCCACGGGCGAGGGCGAGCTGATCGCGACGATCTCGATCGTCCTCAAGACACTCGTACTCTACGCGATCATGATTACGGGCGCGATCTGGGAGCGTGAGGTCTTTGGTCGCTACCTGTTCGCCCCCGTCTTCTTTTGGGAGGACGTCTTCAGCATGCTGGTGCTGGCCCTGCATACGGCCTATCTGGTCGCGCTGGCGACCGGAGCGCTCGACATGCGCGGTCTGATGCTGCTGGCGCTGGCCGCCTACGCCGCCTACGTCATCAATGCGGCGCAGTTCCTGATCAAGCTCCGGGCCGCGCGACTGGATCAGACGCGAGATCGGAAGACCCTCGCCGAGGCCGCCGAATGAGTGTCTCCGAGACGCTGAGCCCTGCGTCCGTGGGTGGTCGCGATCTCCCGGTCGTGGTGCGCGAGCGCGGTCAACGCCAGGTCTTCTGCGGCTTGGCCGGGATCGTCTGGTTGCATCGCAAGATTCAGGACGCCTTCTTCCTGGTGATCGGCTCGCGGACCTGTGCCCACCTGCTCCAATCCGCTGCCGGCGTGATGATCTTTGCCGAGCCCCGCTTTGCGACCGCGATCCTCCACGAGCGCGATCTCGCGGGTCTGGCCGACTGCAATCAGGAGCTGGACCGTGTCGTCGCCGAGGTTCTGGACCGACGCCCCGACATCGGGACCCTGTTCCTCGTCGGCTCCTGTCCGTCAGAGGTCATCAAGCTCGATCTGGCGAAGGCCGCAGAGCGTCTGTCCGGGGTCTATCGCGGGAGGGTTCGGATCATCGACTACTCCGCGAGTGGCTTGGAGACCACCTTCACGCAAGGCGAGGATGCGTGCCTGAAGGCATTGGTGCCGCAGCTTCCGCAGGCGCCGAGCGGCGAGCCCTCCCTCTTGGTCGTCGGGACCCTGCCCGACGTGGTGGAAGATCAATTCGCACGCCTCTTCGGCGAGCTGGGGATCGGTCCGGTGCATTTTCTGCCGCCGCGTCGGACCACCGAGTTTCCTCCCCTGGGCAGCGGGACCAAGGTCCTGCTGGCCCAGCCCTTTTTAGGGGAGACCGCAAGGGCCTGTCAGGCGCGGGGCGCGAGCCTCCTGTCCGCGCCTTATCCCTTCGGGATCGAGGGCACGCTGGCCTGGCTGCGGGCCGCGACCGATGCCTGGGGACTGGCGAGCGAGGTCCTCGATACGGTGACGGCTCCGGCCATCGCGCGGGCTGAGCGCGGGCTCGCGCATCACCACGAGGCGCTCGAGGGCAAGCGCATCAGCTTCCTGCCGGATTCGCAGCTCGAGATCCCGATGGCGCGCTTTCTCCAGCGTGAATGCGGTATGCAGCTGGTCGAGGTCGGAACCCCCTTTCTCGACCGGCAACTGATGGAGACCGAGCTTCGTCTCCTGCCGCAAGACGTCCGCCTCACCGAGGGTCAGGACCTCGAGCGCCAGCTCGACCGGGTGCGCGCCGACCGGCCCGACCTCACCGTCTGCGGTCTCGGTCTGGCCAATCCACTCGAGTCCGAGGGATTGCGGACCAAATGGTCCATCGAGCTGGTGTTCACCCCGGTGCACGGATTCGATCAGGCCGCCGATCTCGCCGAGCTCTTTGCCCGGCCGTTGCGGCGCAGCGCGCTGCTGCGGGTCTGAAGGTATGCAGCTCACACTCTGGACATATGAAGGACCGCCGCACATCGGTGCGATGCGCGTTGTCGCCTCGATGCAGGGCGTACATCTGGTCCTGCATGCGCCTCAGGGCGACACCTACGCCGATCTCCTCTTCACCATGATCGAGCGGCGTGATCGGCGCCCGCCCGTGACCTACACGACCTTCCAGGCGCGTGAGCTCGGCGGCGATACCGCCGAGCTCGTTAAAACCAGTGTCGGCGAAGCCTTCGAGCGCTTCAAGCCGCGCGTGCTCCTGGTCGGGGAGGCCTGCACGGCCGAGTTGATTCAGGACCAACCCGGCGCCCTGGCTCGGGGGATGGGCCTACCGGTTCCGGTGCTCTCGCTCGAGCTGCCGGCCTATGCGCGCAAGGAGTGCTGGGGGGCCAACGAGACCTTCTACCAACTGGTTCGCGGGCTGCTGAAGTCGAAGGTCCCCGAGGCCGGGCGCAAGCCGGCACCCAGGCCTGCCGAGCGGCGCCCCCGCGCGAATCTGCTCGGCCCCACGGCGCTGGGCTTCCGGTGCCGTGACGATGTGGTCGAGGTCACTCGGCTCCTCTCCTCGGTGGGCGTCGATGTCCATGTGGTCGCGCCTTTGGGTGCAACCCCGGAGGATCTGCTCCGGATCCCGGAGGCGGACTTCAATGTTTGTCTCTATCCCGAGACGGCCGATCAGACCTGTCATTGGCTCGAGCGCATGTTCGGGCAGCCGACGATCAAGACGGTGCCGATCGGGATCGGTGCGACCCGTGACTTTCTCGACGAGGTCGGGCGAGTCGCCGGGATCGGCGTGGCTGATGCCAAGGCGCCGATTTCGTCTAGAATGCCTTGGTATTCGAGGTCCGTGGACTCGACCTACCTGACCGGCAAGCGTGTCTTCATCTTTGCCGATGCGACCCACGCGGTCGCCGCGGCCAGGATTTGCGCAGAGGAGCTGGGTTTCACGGTCGTCGGTCTGGGGACCTACGCCCGCGAATTTGCGAGAGACGTCCGCGAGTGCGCGCGTCGCTACGGCGTCGAGCCACTGATCACGGACGACTATCTGGAGGTCGAGGCGCGGGCAGCGGAGCTTCAGCCCGAGCTGATGTTGGGTACCCAGATGGAGCGCCACATCGCCAAGCGGTTGGGCATCCCGTGCGCGGTCATCTCGGCGCCGGTGCACGTGCAGGATTTTCCGGCGCGGTATGCGCCTCAGATGGGTTTCGAAGGTGCGAACGTGATCTTCGACACCTGGGTCCACCCCTTGATGATGGGGCTCGAAGAGCACCTGATCACCATGTTTCGGGAGGACTTCGAGTTTCACGATGCGGCGACGCCGTCGCATCTCGGTTCGCGGGCCGGCACCGACCGGCCGGCGGGAGATGAGTCGCAACAGACGGCCGAGCCGGTGGACTCGCCGACTCAGGCCGATGCTTCCAACATGACTTGGGCAGCGGAAGCCGAGCAGGAGCTGAAGAAGATCCCTTTCTTCGTGCGCGGCAAGGCGCGTCGGAATACCGAGCGCTTCGCGGAGGAACAGGGCATCCAGACCATTACTGTGGAGACGCTCTACGATGCCAAAGCGCACTTCGGCCGCTGAAAAGCGCGCCGCAACGACCGACATCACCCCGGTTCGCGTCGTCATTGTAAACCTGGACGGGCACCTTGCCGGCACCACCGAGCGTGCGCGTCCGTCCTTGCAACGCGAATTACCGGGTTTGCAGCTCAGTCTGCATGCCGCAACCGAATGGGCCGAGTCCCCCGATTCGCTGGACCGGTGTCTTGCGGACATCGCTCGCGGCGACATCATCATGATCACCATGTTGGTCATGGAGGAGCACTTCAAACCCATCCTCCCGGCATTGGCCGCGCGTCGTGACGACTGCGACGCCATGATCGTCTGCATGTCGGCCGGCGAGCTGATGAAGATGACTCGGCTCGGCGGCTTCAAGATGGACGGCTCGCCCGGCGGTCCCATGGCCTTGCTGAAGCGTCTGCGCGGCAACAAGGAGAAGAAGCAGAGCGCGGGTGCCCAGCAGATGTCGATGCTGCGGCGCATCCCCAAGCTGCTTCGCTTCATTCCGGGCACCGCCCAGGATGTCCGCGCCTATTTCCTGACCCTGCAGTATTGGCTCGCCGGCTCGGACGAGAATCTGGGCAATATGATCCGGTTCCTGGTCGACCGTTATGCAGACGGCCCAAGGCGGCATCTTCGCGGGACCATCAAGGCCGCGCCGCCGGTCGAGTACCCGGACGTCGGTCTCTATCACCCGAGGATGAAGGGGCGGATCTCCGATCAGCTCACGAGCCTGCCGCCCCTGACCGGTCGTCCTTCCGGTCGGGTCGGTCTGTTGCTGATGCGCTCCTATGTCTTGGCCGGAAACGCCGCGCACTACAATGGTGTGATCGAGGCACTGGAGTCACGCGGCCTCCAGGTCGTCCCTGCATTCGCGAGCGGTCTGGATGCACGCCCGGCGATCGAGCGGTTCTTCCTCAAAGACGGCCGTGCCACGGTCGATGCCGTGATCTCGCTCACCGGTTTCTCGTTGGTGGGCGGACCCGCCTACAACGACTCCAAGGCCGCCGAGGAGGTCTTGGCCCAGCTCGACGTCCCCTATCTGTCCACGCTGGCGGTCGAGTTCCAGTGTGTGGACCAGTGGGAAGGCTCGAGCCAGGGGCTGCTTCCGGTCGAGGCCACCATGATGGTCGCGATCCCCGAGCTCGACGGGGCGACCGGCTCCATGGTCTATGGTGGGCGCAACGGCGGCGGATCCACCGAGGGCGCGCGCGACATGCAATCCCATGCCGAGCGTGCGCAGCGACTCGCCGCGCGGGTCGAGCGCCTGGTGCGCCTCCGCCACACGAAGCGCGCCGAGCGCAAGGTCGCCGTGGTCCTCTTCAACTTTCCGCCGAACGCAGGCAACACGGGGACCGCGGCCTATCTGTCCGTTTTTGCATCCCTCTATCGCACCTTGAAGGCCATGCGCGCCGAAGGGTACGCCGTGGACCTGCCCGCGGATGTCGATGAGCTGCGCGAGCGCATCATCAACGGCAACGCCGGGCGTTTCGGCTCCCACGCCAATGTCCATGTCCGCATCCCGGTGGACGATCATGTCCGGCGCGAGCCCTGGTTGGCCGAGATCGAGCAGCAATGGGGCGCGGCTCCCGGCAAGCAGCAGACGGATGGCGGCTCGCTCTTCGTGCTCGGTGCCCAGTTCGGCAACGTCTTCGTCGGGATCCAGCCTGCCTTCGGCTACGAGGGCGACCCCATGCGGTTGCTCTTCGAGAAGGGCTTTACGCCGACTCACGCCTTCTCGGCCTTCTACCGCTGGATCCGTGATGACTTCGGCGCCCACGCGGTACTGCACTTCGGCACCCACGGCGCCCTGGAATTCATGCCCGGCAAGCAGGCCGGCCTCTCCGGGGCCTGCTGGCCGGACCGGCTCATCACGGACCTGCCCAACGTCTATCTCTACGCCTCCAACAACCCGTCCGAGGGGACCATCGCCAAGCGTCGCGCCGCGGCGACCCTGATCAGCTATATCACGCCCCCGATCGCCCATGCCGGGCTTTACAAGGGTCTGATCGATCTGAAGGGGTCGATGGAGCGCATGCGCGGTTTGCCACCCGAGGAGCGGGAGGAGCGCGCCGAGCTGGCCGTGCTGATTCAGGCTCAGGCCGCAGAGCTCGATCTGGCCGAGCTGGAGCCGGCTTGGACGGATGATGCGGAAGGCCGTATTGCCAAGCTCCACGACAAGGTGCTGGAGCTCGAATACACCTTGATCCCGCACGGACTGCATGTCGTCGGCGAGGCGCCGAGCGAAGAGGAGCGGCTCGACCTGCTGCTCGCGGTCGCCGAGGCGTCCAAAGGCATGCACCCGTCGCGCGCGGCCGTCGAGGCGTTGGTGGCCGGCAAGCCGCCTGAAAAGGCGCTCAAGGCCGGCGGTATGGTCACCTCTCACGAGAACGTCGAGCTGTTCCGCGAGCTTGCCGAGACCGACCGGCTCCTGATCCAGGATACCGAGACCCCGGCGATCCTGCATGCACTCGACGGCGGCTTCATTCGCCCCGCACCGGGCGGCGACCTGCTGCGCACGCCGGCAATCCTCCCGACCGGACGCAACCTTCACGGCTTCGACCCCTTCCGTCTGCCGAGCGCCTACGCGGTCAAGGACGGCGCGCGCCAAGCCCAGCGTCTGATCGAACGTCACATGTCGGAGGAGGGCAACAGCTTCCCCGAGACGATCGCGCTCGTGCTCTGGGGGACCGACAACCTCAAGACAGAAGGTGGACCCATCGGGCAGGCCCTGTCGCTGATCGGCGCGCTCCCGCGTTTCGACAACTACGGCCGTCTGGCCGGCGCGACCCTGATCCCGCTCGAAGAGCTGGGCCGTCCGCGTGTCGACGTGGTCATGACGCTTTCCGGCATCTTCCGCGATCTGCTGCCCCTGCAGACCCGCCTGCTGGCCGAGGCCGCCTTCCTGGCCGCCCAAGCCGACGAGCCGCTCGAGCAGAACTTCGTGCGCAAGCATGCCCTGGCCTATCAAGAGGCGCAGGGCTGCGATCTGGAAACCGCCTCGCTGCGGGTCTTCAGCAATGCCGACGGGGCCTACGGGGCCAATGTGAACTATCTGGTCGACAGCAGCCGGTGGGATGAAGAAGACGAGTTGGCGGAAACCTACACGCGACGCAAGTGTTTTGCGTATGGCCGCTCCGGACAGCCGGTCCGCCAGGCGGAGCTTCTGAAGAGTGTGCTCTCCACGGTGCAGCTCGCCTACCAGAACCTGGACTCGGTCGAGCTGGGTGTCACGACGGTCGATCACTACTTCGACACCCTGGGTGGGATCACGCGCGCAGTCGGACGGTTCAAGGGCGATGACGTCCCCGTCTATATCGGCGACCAGACCCGCGGCGACGGCGTCGTGCGCACATTGGCCGAGCAGGTCGCGCTCGAGACCCGGACCCGCATGCTCAACCCCAAGTGGTACGAGGGCATGCTCAAGCACGGCTACGAGGGTGTGCGTCAGATCGAGGTCCATGTGACCAACACCATGGGTTGGTCGGCCACGACGGGTCAGGTCGCCCCCTGGGTCTATCAGCAGCTCACAGAGACCTATGTGCTGGATGAAGAGATGCGCAAACGTCTCGCGCAGCTCAACCCGACGGCATCGGCCAAGGTCGCGAACCGACTGATCGAGGCCCACGAGCGCAACTACTGGTCACCCGACGCCGCGACCCTCGAGGCGCTGCGTCAGGCCGGAGAGGAGCTTGAAGACCGACTCGAGGGGATCGTCGAGGAGGCTGCCGCGTGACGATTCAAGAGATCCCAGCCGGCATGCTCGGCGATTTTCCCAAGCGTCCGGACGGGGAGGGCAGTGTTCAGGTGCAGCTCGATCCGGACATCCGGATCGACACCGCCAAGGTCTTTGCCGTGTACGGCAAGGGCGGCATCGGCAAGAGCACGACCTCGTCGAATCTGTCGGTCGCCTTCTCCAAGCTTGGAAAGCGGGTCCTGCAGATCGGATGTGACCCGAAGCACGACTCGACCTTCACGCTCACCAAGTGTCTGGTGCCGACGGTCATCGACATCCTTGAATCGGTGGATTTCCACGCCGAGGAGCTCCGTCCCAGCGACTACGTCTACGAGGGGTACAACGGGGTGATGTGCGTCGAGGCGGGCGGCCCGCCGGCCGGCACCGGCTGCGGCGGCTACGTGGTCGGCCAGACCGTTAAGCTCCTCAAGCAGCACCACCTGCTCGAGGACACGGACGTCGTGGTCTTCGACGTCCTCGGCGATGTGGTCTGCGGCGGGTTTGCCGCGCCGCTGCAGCACGCCGAGCGGGCGCTCATCGTCACGGCCAACGACTTCGACTCGATCTTTGCGATGAATCGCATCGCGGCGGCGATTCAGGCCAAGGCCAAGCACTATGGCGTGCGGATCGGCGGCGTCATCGCCAATCGCAGTGTCGCGACCGACGAGATCGATCGCTTCAATGCCGCGGTGGGACTGAAGCGCCTTGCCCATCTCCCGGATCTCGACGTGATCCGACGCAGTCGCCTTAAAAAGTCGACCCTGTTCGAGATGGACGATGCCCCGGGGCTGGAGCACGCCAAGGCCGAGTATCTTCGTCTCGCTCAGATGCTTTGGGACGGCACCGAGCCATTGGCCGCCCAGCCGATGCGCGATCGCGACATCTTTGATTTCCTGGGGTTCGATTGATGGCTAATGGCTCGTACCAAGAACGTCGGGAAGCGATCGAGACCTACTTCAATCGCACCGCCGCCGATGCCTGGAAGACGCTGACGTCCGACGCCAAGGTCAGCCGCATTCGCGCGACCGTTCGCGCAGGTCGCGAGGAGATGCGCGCGACGCTCCTCGATTGGCTGCCGTCCGATCTCTCGGGCAAGCGTCTGCTGGATGCAGGGTGCGGGACGGGCGCCCTTGCGCTGGAGGCAGCCCGACGCGGTGCGGAGGTGGTTGCCATCGATGTGGCGCCGACCCTGATCGAGATCGCGCGCGAGCGCACCCCAAAGGACCTGGGGCCCGGCTCGGTTCGATTCGAGGCGGGCGACATGCTCGATCCGGCGTATGGCCGATTCGACCATGTCGTCGCCATGGATTCGCTCATCCACTACGTCCCCGCGGACGTCGTGGCCGTACTCGCCGGCCTGGCGGGAAGGACCAGTGGCTCGATCCTCTTTACCTTTGCGCCCAGAACGCCTGCGCTCACGGTCATGCACGCCGTAGGCCAGTTGTTTCCGCGGGGCAATCGCTCGCCGGCCATCGAGCCCGTGAGCGTCGAGAAACTGCGCGCGATGCTGTCGGCCGAGCCGGCGCTCGCGGGTTGGCGATCGCACCGGACCAAACGGATCGCGGTCGGTTTTTATACGTCACAGGCACTTGAGTTGGTGCCGGCGTGAGCAGTCTAGTGCGGTGCTTCGAGACTGCCGTTTGTGCGTCCCGCGGTGCGCGTCGCCGAAGTCGGTTGCGGCAGAGCGCTCGGGGCGCGATCTCGGCCCGGCATCGACCGGTCCTTTCACTGGCTAGGGAGTCGTTCATCACATCGAGATCCAGAGCATTTCTTGCCACGTTGGTCACCATTGACCCGCTCGTCGCTCCCCAAACGGGCCCGGTCATCGGCGGTCATCGCGCTTCGGTCTAGCCGGCTACCCCGGTTAGCCTTTCGTCCTACGGAGGTCACATCATGTCAGCAGCCATTACCAGCTATATCGACGTCGCCCAGCTCGTGCTCTATGTGTTCTGGTTCTTCTTCGCCGCACTCATCTTCTATCTCCACCGTGAGAACAAGCGTGAAGGCTATCCGCTCGAGTCCACCCGTGGCGGGCGAGTCAAGATCGAAGGTTTCCCGCCGATGCCCGAGCCCAAGACCTACCTCTTGCCTCATAATGGTGGAACCGTTTCCGTGCCGCGTCCCGAGGCCCCGCACAAGGTCAACGCGACCCCTGCCGCGCCCTATCCGGGCTCGCCGTTGATCCCCAATGGCGACCCGATGCTGTCCGAGTTCGGCCCGAGCGCCTCGCCCGATCGCGAGAAGCATCCGGATCTGACCTTCGACGGGGAGCCAAAGATCGTTCCGATGCGGGTCGCGAAGGAGTTTTCGATTGCCGAGAGGGATCCGGATCCGCGCGGCATGACGGTCGTCGGGTTCGATGGCGAGATCGGCGGGACCGTGACCGACGTCTGGGTCGATCGTGCCGAGCCCCAGATCCGCTATCTCGAGATGAAAGTCGCCAAGGGCGGCAAGCAGGTGCTGCTGCCGATCAACTTCACGCGTTTCGACAAGAAGAATCGCAAGATCAATGTGAAGTCGATCCGGGGTAAGCACTTCGCGAACGTGCCGACACTGGCCAAGCCCGATCAGGTCACCCTCTACGAAGAGGACAAGATCTGCGCCTACTACGCGGGCGGTCATCTCTACGCAGCGGCAGACCGGTCTGAGCCTTTGCTGTGAAGGAGTATGAGTACGAGCCCATTAGGGGCTTGCCGGAGCATCTTCCTCCCGGGGAGGAGATGCTCTGGCAGGGGGCGCCGCGCTGGACCGCTTTGGCGCGGCGCGCCTTTCATGTTTGGAAGGTCGCTCTCTATTTCGCCGTGATCATCGTCTGGCGGGTCCTCGCGGATCTATCCGCGGGGGAGCCCCTGGCCGAGGTCGTGACCGGTGCGCTCTGGGTCTTCGCCCTTGGCGTGGTTGCGATCGGCGGCCTTTCACTTCTCGCCTGGGCGATGGCGAGAGCCACGGTCTATACCATCACGTCTCGCCGTCTGGTGATTCGCTTGGGGGTCGCCCTTCCAATGATCGTGAACTTTCCCTTCGCCCAGATCAGCTCCGCGCAGCTCAAACGCCATCGCGACGATACCGGGGACATCCCTCTGGTCTTGGCTGAATCGACGCGCACATCCTATTTGCTGATGTGGCCACATGTTCGGCCCTGGCACTTCGCCAGACCGCAGCCGATGCTTCGCGCGATACCGGATGTCGCCAAAGTCGCTGAAATCCTGTCCAAAGCCCTCAGCGCCTTCCTGGCAGAGGCGGGCGAGGATCAGGCGGCGGCCGATCCCGAAACATCCAGCGCCAAACCGATATCCTGACGAGGTTGAATCTTGACTGAATTGCACGACCGCCCCTTTCCCCGGGGCCTGTTGATCGCGGTTGCGTCCATGATCGGTTTCACGATTCTGGTCGTTGGAGCGGCACGGCTCACCGGCTTCGACCCGAGCCAGGCCCCGGTTACCCCGGAGGTGGCGGCGCGTGATCTTCGATTCGTCGAGTTGGAGCCGGGTGATATCGAGGTCTACGACGCGACCACCGGGATTCTCTTGGAAACCCTGCCGCAGGGGGAGGATGGATTCATCCGTGGGTTGCTTCGGACCCTTGCGCGCGAGCGCCGGATGCACAGTGTCGACCCGGACGGGCCTTACCGGCTGAGCTTCCGTGAGAACGGTCATTTCACGTTGGAGGATCAGACGACCGATTTTTTCATCGAGCTCAGGGCCTTTGGGGCGACAAACGAGGCTTCCGTCGCGCGGTTTCTGTCTCCATCGCCAAAGGCTCAGTGACGCGGTGCCCATTCGGTGAGCCTGAGCCCGCGAGCGGAATCCTGACCAGGCACCGGGTTGTCCGTGCGGCGTCTGGCTGAGTGAAGCCATCCCCGCACGGCGGCTTGCCTGTTATCATCCCAGCTCCCCGACCTCAACATCCCTCGTCCGGCGCCTGCTTCAGTCGTGCGCCATCGCCGGTTGTATGGCCGCCGGCTGATCTTGGGTCAGAGAATAGGCGCAATTCATGCTCGAATATGGTTTGCCTGTCCTGTATGCGCTCGGGCTCTGGTGGTTCAGCACAGGACTGATCCTGTATCTGGACAATCTCCCGGGGCGAACCTTTGGGTGGACGATGCTGGGCGGGACCGCGGTGTTGGCCGTCGCCATCTTCGCGCTCGTCGTCTGCAGCACCTCGACGTCTTTGATCGCGGCCTATATTGCATTCACGGCCGGCGTACTGGTCTGGGGTGTGCTGGAGATGAGCTATTTCACCGGGTTGGTGACCGGACCGCGCAAGACGCCTTGCCCTGAGGATTGCACCGGTTGGAAACGTTTCGGACTCGCCGTGCTGACGAGTCTCTACCACGAGTTGGCCGTCCTCTCTGCGGTTGCCTTCCTGGTCCTCATCTCATGGGGCGAGCCGAATCAAATCGGGACCTGGACCTTCGCCGTGCTCTGGTTGATGCGCTGGAGTGCCAAGCTGAACCTGTTTCTCGGCGTGCCCAATCTGAACGATTGGCTTCCCGATCACCTAGCCTATCTGAAGACCTATATGCCGAAGAGGAGCATGAACCTCCTGTTTCCGATCTCGGTGACCCTGCCGACGGTCATTGTGACGCTTCTCGTGGTTCAGGCGCTGAGCACGGATGCGAGCAGTTTCGCCGTCGTGGGGTTGATTCTGGTGGCAACCCTCCTGGCCCTGGGAATCCTCGAGCATTGGTTCCTCGTGCTGCCCTTGCCCGACGAGGCCCTCTGGGCTTGGGCCTTGCCTCCGCGAGATGACGCCGGCGATGTCGCGGATGCCGCGTCCGCCGATGCGCCTGTGCAGAGAAGGATTGCCGTACCGCATCCTGCCATCCCTCGAATGGCCTTGAAACCTGCACAAGCGCGAAACGGTCTGGGGCGCTGACCGAGGCATTGCCCGAGCCCGGATTGGTGCAGCCTCCTTTGATTCGCGCGAGAGACTCGACTAGGCTTGCGCCCATGACCTTTCCGGCGAGGTAGGCAAAGCGCGCCTGGGTTGAATAGACGACCGGTTTGACCCTAATCATATCGGGGAGCTGGGGAATCAGCTACCTTACGAAGATGTGCGCGCGGGGATGGCGCGGCGATCGACCCGATTTCAACACGTCCGAGCATGATCAGACCGAATTGGCCCAGCCGGACTGCCTGCTTCCCGTTCGACCCGTTTCCGAGGAATTCCGATGCGTATATTGATGATCCAGCCGAACTATCACTGCGGTGGTGCCGAGATCGCCGGAAACTGGCCGCCCGGTTGGGTGGCCTACATCGGCGGTGCGCTCAAGCACGCGGGCATGACGAATATCCGCTTCGTCGATGCCATGACCTACGACCTGTCCGACGAGAAGTTGCGCGAGATCATCCGAATCAACAAACCGGATGTCGTCCTGGCCACGGCGATCACCCCGCAGATCTACAAGGCCCAAACGACGCTGCAGATTGCAAAGGAAGTGCTTCCCGATGTGGTCACCGTCCTGGGTGGCATCCATCCGACATTCATGTATACGCAGGTGTTCAGCGAGGCTCCCTGGATCGACTATATCGTCCGTGGAGAGGGCGAGGAGATCGCGGTCGCGCTGCTTCAGTCGATCGAGGCGGGTACGCACCGCAAGGATCGCAAGCGGATTTGGGGCATTGCCTATATCGACGACGACGGCCAGGTCGTTGCAACGCCCGCCCGTCCCGTGATCGAGGATCTGGACACCCTGACGCCCGATTGGTCGCTCCTCGACTGGGACAAATACATCTATACCCCTCTCAATTGCCGGGTCGCCGTGCCCAACTTCGCACGCGGCTGCCCCTTTACCTGCCGCTTCTGCTCCCAGTGGAAGTTCTGGCGCAAATACCGCCATCGCGATCCCAAGAAGTTCGTCGACGAGATCGAGACCCTGGTGCGCGACTATAACGTCGGCTTCATGATCCTCGCCGACGAGGAGCCAACGATCTTCCAGAAGAAGTTCGTCGCACTCTGCGAGGAACTGATCAAGCGCGACCTCCCGCTCTACTGGGGCATCAACACCCGCGTGACCGACATCATGCGCGACCGCGACCTGCTGCCCCTGTACCGCAAGGCCGGCCTGGTCCATGTCTCGCTCGGGACCGAGGCGGTCTCCCAGTTGAACCTCGACACCTTCCGCAAACAAACGACGGTCGAGCAGAACAAGCTTGCGGTCAAGCTTCTGCAGAAGGCCGGGATCGTCGCCGAGGTTCAGTTCATCATGGGTCTGGAGAACGAGACCCCGGAGACCATCGAGGAGACCTACAAGCTCGCGCAGGATTGGAAACCGGACATGGCGAACTGGAACATGTACACGCCATGGCCATTCGCGGAGCTCTTCGAGGAGTTGGGGGACCGGGTGGAGGTTCGCGATTACTCCAAGTACAATTTCGTGACACCCATCATGAAGCCCGAAGCCATGACGCGTGAGCAGGTGCTGAAGGGTGTGCTGAAGAATTACGCGCGCTTCTATATGCGCAAGAGCTTCTTGGAGTATCCTTGGATCAAGGACAAGTTCCGCAGGCGTTACATGCTGGGCTGCCTCAAGGCATTCGCGAAGACGACCGCCTCCAAGAAGTTTTACGACCTCGAGCGGCTCAAGATGAAGGGCATGTCTGCCGAAGTGGACCTAGGCTTCGATGCGTCGAAGGTCCTGACCGCAGACGAGATCGCACAGTTGAAGCGCGATCGCCCCGAGCTTTCTGCCGACATGAATTTCAAGGGGACCCCGGTCAAGATCGTTGCCTGCGGTGCCCCGGATGACTTGCAAGTTTCCGAATCGGACCTGCCGGTCAGGACGTCCGTCGCGAAGCCGAAGATGACAGCAGTCCAACCAGACTAAACGGGCTCAAGACATGGTGCCTCCGTTACCTTCCAACTTGCCGCTCGAGCTTCTCGAGCGGTTTGGACACTTACCGCCGGGGTGTACCTTGTCTGCCTCGCGGATGGTCGGTGATACGACCTTCTGTGACGCCCATTACAAAGAGGTGCTCTCGGGGCTGAGGTCTCGCCCCGAAGAGCGTCTTGCTGTCTATGTGCATGTCCCCTTTTGCCACGTGCGCTGCCTCTACTGCGCATGCAATACCACCATCACCCACAGTGAAGAGCGCGTCGACCAATATCTCGACGCACTCGATCGTGAGATGGCACTGGTGTCCGGGCTCATTGGACGGGGGCGTATCGCCGACCAGCTTCACGTCGGGGGCGGAACGCCGAATCATCTCAACGAGCCTCAACTGGCGCGGCTGATGGAGATCGTCGAGCGCTATTTCGACATCTCCGATTGGGCCTGTACCTCGATCGAATGCAACCCGCGTCGAACCTCCGCCGGTCAGCTCGATCTCCTCTATGGTCTGGGATTCAGGCGCATCAGCTTCGGCGTCCAGGATCTCAACTCGGACGTCCAGCGCGCGATCGGTCGAGTCCAGTCGCTCGAGATGGTGCGTGATGTTTTCCTGACCGCGAGAGACACGGGGTTCCAGAGCATCAATCTCGACCTCATCTACGGCCTGCCGTTCCAGACCCCGGAGGGCTTCCAAGCCACCCTCGACCAGATCGTCGATCTCGGACCCGATCGAATCGCCTGTTTCAGCTATTCCCACGATCCCGTGAGCCGTCCGCATCAGCATGCCATCAGCACGGATCATCTCCCGACGGCGGCAGAGAAGCTGGCGCTCTTCCATCAGGCCGTTCAGTGTTTCTCGGCCGCGGGATACCGCTGGGTCGGTCTCGACGTCTTTGCCCGTGAGGCGGACGAGCTCGCCAGTGCCCAAGCAGAGCGGCGTCTCTATCGCAACGCGATCGGTTATACGCCCATGCCTGCCAAGCAGGTGCTCGCTTTCGGTCCCAGCGGTATCGGCGAGATCGGCGGCGCCCTGGTGCAAAACGAGCCCGATCTCAAGACCTGGCAGCGATCCGTGAGCGCCGGAAGATTGCCGGTCGCCTGGGGTCGACGGCTGAGCGAGCAGGATCGGCGTCGCCGCGAGGCGATCCTCTATCTGATGTGTAATCTCGAGCTTCCCGCCAGCTCGGCGGAAGGGCTTGAGCATGAGTATGAGAGCCTCTGCAGAAATGCCGGGCATGGTCTGCTCGAGGTGACGGATTCAGGGATTCGGGTGACGCCGGAAGGGCGCTATCTGCTTCATGGACTCTGCGTCGAGCAGGATGCCTCGGTGGACTGGGGCAGCGCTCAGTGGCGGGCGACAGCCGGGCCATGACTCAGATCGCGGGACCCGCAGCGGTCGCGCGGATTGGGCCAAACGCCATCATCCGTGTCGTCGAGGCACTGGACCAGGATCGCGGCCCGGACGCCGTCGTGCGACTGCTCGAGGCGGCCGGTCTTCAGCGGTATTCGGGCGCGCTCCCGACCGAAATGGTCGACGAGCAGGAGGTCACTCGCCTTCAGGCGACCCTCCGTGAGCAGCTCGGGGTCGATGCGGCGCGCAGGACATCGCACGACGCCGGATTGCGCACGGGCGATTACCTCCTGGCCAACCGGATCCCTCGACCGGTGCAGCGTTTGTTGAAGATCCTTCCGGCCCGCCTCGCCAGTCGGGTTTTGATCGCGGCCATCCGCCGCAACGCCTGGACCTTCGTGGGCAGTGGTGTCTTCGACGGCCAACCGGGACGCCCGACCCGGCTCAAGGTGACCGACGGCCCCATCTGCCGAGGTGCCCGGGCAGACGAGCCGCTGTGTGATTTTTATGCCGGGAGCTTCGAGCGCCTGTTCTCCCGACTCGTTCACCCGAATGCCCGTGTCGCCGAGACCGCCTGCCAGGCCAATGGCGCCGAGTCCTGTGTCTTCGAGGTCCGCTGGTAGCGACGCACCCCCGGGTTGATCGCACGCACGACGCGGAGCAGCCGAGCGGCCATCCCGAGCTGGAGCCATGAGCGACGGTACCCCACTTGATCGCCGGGCTCCCCGATCCTTGCGTCGACGACCCGGCTCCCATGGCACCATCGTCGCCGGCCACCGATACTGGAATCCCGAGGTCGTCGAGCATCGTGCCGGGGAGCTGGCCTCGGTGCTGCAACGCCAGGGTCTGAAACCCGCCCAGGTCGTTCTCTGCCCGGACACGCCCGCTCTGGATCTCGTCTTGATGCGATTGGCGGTCCTTCGCGTCGGGGCCGCGCTGCTTCCCTATCCTGCAGGTTTGGACCAGGTCGATGTCGATGCCTTGTCCGCGGCGACCGGCGCCGAGTGGCATTGGTATCAAGCGTCCGGCAAGCTGAGCGACACCGGGATCCGATCCGCGAGTCCGCTGACTCATCCGGGGCCTGCACTCCTGGTCAAGACCAGTGGCAGCAGCGGCGGAACCAAGGTCGTCATGCTGACTGCCGGGAATCTCGGGGCCTCGGCCGTCGCCGTCAATCGCCGTCTGGCGTTCGGCGCGGGCGATGTCTGGCTCTGCTGCCTCCGTCTGAGCCACATCGGCGGCCTGGCCATCATCGAGCGCTGGGCACAGGCCGGGGCGACCCTGATCCTCCACGACCGCTTCGATGCGGATGCCGTTGGGACAGCTCTGCGCATGCATGCCGTCACCCATGTCTCCCTGGTGCCGCCGATGCTGAGCCGTCTCCTGGAGACAGGTGCCGGACCGCCGCCGTCGCTTCGGGTCGCGCTGGTCGGTGGTCAGGCGTTGAGTCGGGAGCTCGCCGAGCGCGCCATCGCCGCAGGATGGCCGTTGCATCTCACGTATGGAATGACGGAGACGGCATCACAGATCGCCACCTCCGCGCGCGCCCTGGATCGGGCCGCGGAGGATGGACGGGTGGGGCCGCTCCTCCCGGGTGTCGAGATCGATCGTCCGGTATCCGCGGCCGGGACGAGTCGGTTGCGTGTCCGCGGGCCGATGGTCATGGCCGGTTACGCCAACCCCCTGCGCATCCCGGGTCGGGGGCTCGATGACGGCTGGCTCGAGACATCCGACCTCGGCACACTCGGCGACGACGGCGAGCTGCGCATCCTCGGGCGTGCCGATGACGTTCTGGTCATCGGCGGCAAGAATGTCTCGCTCGCTCGCGTCGAGGCACTGCTCCGCCGTCTCCCGGGCGTCTCGGATCTGATGCTCGTAGGTCTCGATGACCCTGTTTGGGGCCATCGATTGGTCGCCGTCTATCGGGGCGCTCTCGATGAGCAGGCCCTCGATCGCTTGTGCGCAAGGGTCTTGGCGGGCGCAGAGCGCCCTCGCATCTTCAGGCGCGTGACCGAGCTGCCGTTGCTCGATTCCGGCAAGTACGATCGGCTCGCGGTGCGCGCCCTGGCACTCGAATCGCGTCCAGAGTGACGTGCGGTGCTGAGCAGTCGACTCCGATCAGCCGCTGACCCGCGGCATCCGAAAGGGCAACAGCATCTGCACCCACCCCGAGGCGAAACGATCGAGCGACAGGCTCTCGTGCACGCAGGTGGCGGTCTCGCCCAAGAGTCGGGTCTCGACCAGTGAGCGCGCATAAAAGGGCGTGTCCTCGAGTGTCTCGACAACCCTTGCCTGGTGCCCCGGCTCGCATTGTGTGCCGCGTCTGATGCGCCAGATCCCCGTGGTCGGCAAGCGCACGCGGGGCGGGGGAGGGAATTCCTCGACCTCGCCGGATGCGTTGAATCGAAGCGCAAGGCTGGCCCCGTTCCCATGGCGCGCAGTGACGTCGTAGAGCATGGTGGTGCCCTTGGGCGTGTTCGCGCGTGACCAGTCCCAGAAATGGAAGGCGTTTTCGAGCGGCTCCTCGCCCCGGTTCGAGTCGAGGTATCCGTGGCCGCTCCAGCGCAGATCGGGACGCTCCAGCTGGACCTCGACACGCGAGATGGGGGCGATCGGCCACCAGACATGCAGTCCCGCGGGGTCGAGGGTGAATTCGCGTCTGTTGACGGCGGCCGGAATCACCCGGATCCGTCCGCGCACCCGCGAGGGGATGGGTGCGGTGATCTCGTTGACATCGATGGTCAGCTCCTTGCCGTCCCAGTCGAGATGGCTGGGTCCGATGTCCAGGCGGCCCGCCGCCTGGTGCAGCCCCTTACGGCCACGCTCGGTCATGGTCCAGCGCTTTCCCGCCTTCCCGTAGAGCGCGACATTGAGCGCGCAGTGGTCGAGCGGATCCGGGTCACCGCGTCGACGCGACCAGGCGTAATAGGGCGAGAAGACGCTTCCCACCATGGCAATGATGGTCAGGCCATGGTCGCCGTCATCGCTCAGGGCATCCAGATACCACCAGAGATATCCGCCTGGCGTGATCTTCAGGTCGAACCTAGGTCCGAGAGCAGGCTCGCGGCCGCCAGTTTCCCCGACATCGCCGCCATGGGCACTCCCGCGCCCGGATGCGTGCTGCCCCCCGCCAGGTACAGCCCCGGGACCTTGCTCCTCGACGGCGGTCGCGTGAAGGATGCCTGCCAGCCGTGGGATGCCTGGCCATAGAGTGCTCCGCCGGTCGCCGGAAAGAGCTGATCGAAGACCGCCGGTGTCGTGACCACGCCCGACTCCGGCGTTCGGTGAACCTTCAGGCCACAGCGTTCCAGTAGGGAAAATGCCTGCTGCTCGCATTGCTCGATCTCCGCGGTGTCGAATGAGTGTCGATCGCCCTTTGCGGGGGCGTTGAGAAGGCAGAGGAGGCGCTCGGGTCCCTGAGGCGACGCGTCGTCGTGATCGCCGCGGTCCTGGGCGCAGATATAGATGGTGCCCTCGCGCGGGACTTGCGAGCGGCCGAAGATGTCGTCGAATTCGGCGGCGTAGTCCCGACAGAAGAAGACGCTGTGACGCAGCAGCGGAAAGCCTTCCGTCTCCGCGACCAGACTCCAGGTGATCGCGGAGAGCGAACGCTCGGCCGGAGCGATCTTTCCAACCGCCGGGGTGACGCCTGGGCCGAGACGCCCATTGGCGAGTGCGGCGACGTCGCCGTTGAAGACGACCGCATTGGCGCTGAGCCGCTCCCCGGAGCCCAGGCGCACACCGCGGGCCCGTCCGCCCTCGACCAGGATCTCGGCGACGTCCGTGTCGTATTCAATGTTGGCCCCCAGGGATTCGGCGAGCCGTGCGAGGGCAACGGCGGTTTGATGCATCCCGCCCTCCACGGACCAGACACCCTGCCGCTCCACGTGGGCGATCAGCATCAGGGTCGCGGGCGCGAGGAAGGGTGATGAGCCGCAGTAGGTCGAGTACCGACCGAAGAGCTGGCGCAGACGCTCGTCCTTGAAGTGCTCGCCCAGGGCCTGCCAAAGACTGTCGAATGGTTTGATGCGGCGCAGGCCCGGAAATCCGCGCACGCCGCAACGACTGACCAGGCTCAGCGGGTTCGGGCGGGATGCACGGATGAAGGGGCCGTCCAGGGTCTCGAAGATGGTGCGCGCGTGCTCGCAGAATCCACGGTAGCGTTTCGCCTCGGCAGCACCCGCGAAGTCTCCGATGGCCTCGATCGTGCGTTCCTCGTCGGCGAACAGATCGAACCGCTCATGCTCGCTCCAGGCATGGCGTGCTAAGATCTCGAACGGCTTCAGCGTCAGATAGTCGGTCAGGGATGCGCCGGCCTCCGCGAAGATCTCTTCGAAGATCCAGCGCATCGTGAAGACGGTCGGTCCGGCGTCGATCCGTCGGTCGCCCACCCGGACCTCGCGCATCTTGCCTCCGGGGGCCGCGGCGCGTTCCAGGACGCTGACCTCGATGCCCCGAGAGGCCAGTTGGATGGCGGCGACGAGTCCGCCCATGCCGGCGCCGACGATGATGACTTTCTCTCTAGGCATCGGATGATGGCCTCTTTGCTCGATTTGTATTTGACGCCAATGGCGTCCGTGTCTATTGTACATGACACTATTAAGTGTCAACTAATATTTACATACGGGTGGCTATCGGGGGGTCGGCGATGGATGTAACCAAGCGAATCGAGGATGCCTTGGCCTCCGCGCTGCAGTCGGTCACGACCGCGTCTTGTCCGCCGCGCCTCGCAGAGGCCGTGCGCCATGCCGTCTTTCCCGGCGGCGCACGGGTGCGGCCGCGTCTCTGTCTGGCCGTGGCAGCGGCCTGCGGGAGCCGGGATTTCGAGGCCGCCGATGCGGCTGCCGTGTCGATCGAGCTTCTGCATTGCGCCTCTCTGGTCCATGACGACCTGCCCTGTTTCGATGACTCGCCACTGCGCCGCGGTCTGCCGTCGGTGCATCGCGCCTTCGGCGAGCCCCTGGCCGTCCTGGCCGGCGATGCGCTGATCGTGCTGGCCTTCGAACATCTGGCGCGGACCCTGGACCACAGCCCGGAGCGCCTGGCCCCCTTGCTGATGACGGTCAGCCGAGCTGTCGGGATCCCGTCCGGTATCGTGGCCGGTCAGGCGTGGGAATGCGAGCCCAAGGTCTCGGTCGCCGATTATCATCGGGCGAAGACGGGCGCGCTGTTCGCCGCGGCGACGGCCGCCGGCGCTCAGGTGGCCGGTGCGGATGCGGATGCCTGGCGCGTCGTCGGCGATCGGATCGGTGAAGCCTACCAGGTTGCCGATGACCTTCGCGACGTCGCTGCAAGCGCACAGGAGGTCGGCAAGCCCGTTGGTCGCGATGCCCTTCTCAATCGGCCCAGTGCAGCGGGTGAGTTGGGCGTCGATGGCGCAGTCGAGCTGCTCCGCGGCTTGGTCAAGGGGGCCGTCGATGCCATTCCACCATGTCCGGGGTCGGATCAACTCGCCGCCGTCCTCATCGCCGAGTCGCGACACATCATGCCGAAAGGTCTGGCTGATCGAGCGGCCTGAGCCACGTCCCTGGTCTGGGTCTCACGTCCAATGACGGCACGGCCTTTGACGACCCGAAAGGACCTGGTCATGACGCGGTTAGAATAGACGCATTTCTTAATCCAACAGACTTATTCGAGGTTGCTCAGGTGCCGATCTTCGATTCATGGCTGGGTTTGCGCAATCGCTTGCTGGCGAGCCCCGGTTTTCAGCGGTGGGCTGCGGCCTTCCCTTTGACACGCCCGATCGCGCAACGACGTGCACGCGAGCTCTTCGACATCGTCGCCGGGTTCGTCTACTCACAGGTCCTATTCGCATGTGTGCGGGTCAAGCTGTTCGAGATCCTGTCCGAGGGTCCCCAGACCGCTGAGGAGTTGGCCAAGCGCATCGACCTCCCGCCGGAGGGTGCGATCCGGCTCTTGCGTGCGGCCGTCAGCCTGCGCCTGCTGCAGATCTGCGCAGACAAGCGCTATGCCCTTGGAGAGCTGGGTGCGGCCATGATCGGCAATCCCGGGATCGTGGCGATGATCGAGCATCACGCGATGGTCTACTCCGATCTCGCCGATCCGATCGCGCTGCTGCGTGGCGAGACCAAACGAACGGCGCTCTCCGATTACTGGGCCTATGCGGCCAATACAGACGCGGCGGCGGTCGATGATGAGTCGATCGACGGCTATACGGCGCTCATGTCCAATAGCCAGTCACTGATCGCCGGGGACGTCCTCGACGCCTATTCCTTGAAGGACCATCGGTGTCTGCTCGATGTCGGCGGCGGCGACGGGACCTTCCTGGTCGCTGCGGCCAAGCGCTGGCCGCATCTGCGCGTGATCCTCTTCGATCTCCCGGCGGTTGCGGAGCGGGCCCGCGCGCGTTTCGAGCGCGAAGGGCTCGCGGATCGGGCCACGGCGGTCGGCGGCGACGTGATGCGGGATCCATTGCCGGAGGGCGCGGACATCGTCTCGCTGGTGCGTGTCCTGCACGATCACAACGATGCCGAAGCGCTTGAGATCATCAAGGCCGTCCGTCGGGTCCTGCCCCCGAGCGGCACCTTGCTGGTGGCTGAGCCCATGGCGGGAACCCCGGGCGCCGAGCCCATCGGGGACGCCTATTTCGGCCTCTACCTGTTGGCGATGGGCAGCGGCCGTCCGCGAACGCCGATCGAGATCGAGAACATGCTGCGGATCAACGTCTTCGATCCCGTGCGGCTGGTCCCGACCACCCGACCGATCCTGACCCGCCTGCTGGTCGCCAAACGCTACAGCTGAGTCGTGTGCGCGACGGCAGCGACACCCGATCAGGGACGATTGCCCGGCACATCAGATGCGCTTCGAGTCGACACGGCTCAGACTCTAAGGATCCAGCGATCTGGGGCGCGTCGGCCGGATGACCCCTGGGTTCGCCTGAGGCCGAGCCCATTCGAAAATAGTGCTTATTCCGCAGGACGCGGTTGAGTTGGTTAAACTGACACCTCTTGTCGCCGCAACCATCCGGGTCGAACATTGAACCTCGATACCCTCGCCGTCGTACTCGATCAGCCTGAATCTCTTGCGCTCAAGCCGCTGACGCTCATCCCGCCGGGCGATGGGGATGCCCTGGTCGCCATCGAATGGAGCGGGATCAGCACGGGTACCGAGCGTCTGCTCTGGTCCGGCCGCATGCCGAGCTTCCCCGGCATGGGGTATCCTCTGGTCCCCGGGTATGAATCGGTCGGCCGCGTGACCTGGGCCGGCGACCGATCCGGGGTCGCCGTCGGGGACCGTGTCTTTGTGCCGGGTGCGCGTTGTTACAACGAGGCCAAGGGGCTCTTCGGCGGTGCCGCCTCTCATGTGGTCGTCCCGGGCGAGCGGCTCGTCGCCGTGAGCGAAGCGCTCGGCGAGGAGGCCGTCCTGCTGGCGTTGGCTGCCACCGCTCATCATGCGATTGGCGGCCTGGAGGCCCCGCCGGTGGACCTCGTCGTCGGCCATGGTGTGCTGGGGCGTCTGGTGGCGCGAATCGCTGCGCTCGCAGAGGGCGCTCGGCCCACTGTCTGGGAGACGAATCCGGAGCGCGCTGAAGGCGCCGAGGGCCACGGCTATCAGGTCGTGTCGCCGGATCAGGATCAGCGCACCGACTACCGTCGGATCTGCGATGTCAGCGGCGATTCGCGGATCCTGGATAGCCTGATCGCGCGCATGGCGCCGGGCGGGGAGGTCATCCTCGCCGGGTTCTACAGCCAGCCCCTGACCTTCTCCTTCCCGCCGGCCTTCATGCGGGAGACCCGCATCCAGGTCGCGGCCGAGTGGCGTCCGCCCGATATCGTCGCGGTCAAGCAACTGGTCGATTCGGGCCGCTTGTCGCTCGAGGGGCTCATCACGCATCGTGAGCCGGCGAGTCGGGCCGACGCGGCTTATCGCACTGCGTTCGGCGACCCCAACTGCCTAAAAATGATATTGGATTGGAGATCGATCTCGTGAGTGTACCCGTCAAGAGTCCCGCATTGGCGCCCGGGCGCCCAGCAACCTTCGATCGGGCGACTACGGAGCCGGTTGCCGCACCCTCGATCAAGGAGACCCAGATCATCGCGATCTACGGCAAGGGTGGCATCGGTAAGAGCTTCACCCTCGCCAACCTCTCCTACATGATGGCTCAGCAGGGCAAGAAGGTCCTGCTGATCGGCTGCGACCCCAAGAGCGACACCACGACCCTGCTGTTCGGCGGTCGCGCCTGTCCCACGATCCTGGGGACCTCGGGCGAGAAGAAGCGCGCGGGCGACCAGGTCAGCATCGGTGACGTCTGCTTCAAGCGCGACGGTGTCTTCGCGATGGAGCTGGGTGGCCCGGATGTGGGTCGCGGCTGCGGCGGCCGCGGCATCATCCACGGCTTCGAGCTGCTCGAAGGCATGGGTTTCCACCAGTGGGACTTCGACTATGTCCTGCTCGATTTCCTGGGAGACGTGGTCTGCGGCGGCTTCGGCTTGCCGATTGCGCGCGATCTCTGTCAGAAGGTGATCGTCGTCGGGTCCAACGACCTGCAATCACTCTATGTCGCCAACAATGTCTGCTCGGCCGTGGAATATTTCCGTGGGCTGGGCGGCAATGTCGGCGTGGCGGGAATGGTCATCAACAAGGACGATGGCACCGGAGAGGCCCAGGCCTTCGCGAATGCCGTGGAGATCCCGATCCTGGCCACCATCCCGGCACACGACGAGATCCGGCGCAAGAGCGCCAACTACGAGATCATCGGCCGCCCGGGTGATCGCTGGGGCCCGCTGTTCGAAGAGCTCGCGACCAATGTGGCGCTCGCCCCCCC